>OHQE01000723.1_pt1 | contig 12821 bp, 7 predicted proteins | sample 1577931 | NCBI WGS metagenome assembly OHQE01 (sample SAMEA3879552, study PRJEB24766) | human gut metagenome | biome: human-associated habitat; feature: feces | place: USA | collected 1985/1987 | reverse complement strand
AAGTAAAGTGAATATTTTAATGTAATTTTAAATATATGCATGTATAATCCTGCTGTTTTAAACTAAGTTCTTCGTAAACTATGGTGAGTTATGTGTGAATTTTGATTTAAATAATTAATTGTTAAATAAAAAGTGTGTTTATGAGAAGGTTGACTTTTTTGTTATTATGCTTGTTTATAGGCATAGGAGTCGCAACGGCACAGACGATGAAGATAACAGGTAATGTTATATCATCGGAAGATCAGCAACCCGTGATCGGTGCGGCTGTCGTTGTGAAAGGCACTACGATTGGTACGGTTACGGACTTTGAGGGAAACTTTAGTTTAGATGTACCGAGAGACGCTAAGATGATCTTTATTTCTTATGTAGGATTGAAAACGAAGGAAGTCCCTGTGGCATCCGTGATCAACGTTGTTTTGGACTCGGATTCAAAAGCGTTGGATGAGGTGGTTGTAACCGCTATGGGTTTGACTCGTGAGAAGAAAGCCTTGGGTTATGCCCTGCAAGAGGTGAAATCTGATGAGTTGACAAAAGCTGGCCAACAGAGCTTGGCGACCTCACTTTCCGGTAAGATCGCCGGTGTGCAGATTACTTCTCAAGGTGGACAGGTTGGTGCGTCGCAGAATATCGTGGTTCGCGGTAATTCCTCTTTTGGTAATAACCAACCGTTGATCGTTGTGGATGGTGTTCCTATGATGATGAATGTCTCGGATTCACAGATTGATGGATCTTATGGTGGTGGTCGTGATGGTGGTGATGCCATGTCTACTATCAACCCGGACGATATCGCTCAGATTACCTTGTTGAAAGGTGCTTCCGCCGCTGCTTTGTATGGTGCGGTCGCTGCCAACGGTGCCATCATGGTTACGACTAAGTCATCGCAGTCTGGAAAAGTCGCTATAAATGTATCTAGCAATACGACGGTTGAGACTCCGATGGTGTTACCGAAGTTCCAGAATTCTTATGGCGTAAGTAACCAAGGAACGTTTAGCTGGGGCGATAAGCTTGCTTCTGCTTCTCCAAACTATGCGAAGGATTATTATAATCTTGGCTATACGACCAACAACTCTATCTCGTTGGCTGGTGGTAATGATAATATCTCATCTTATTTTTCTTATGCGAATGTATCTTCTAATGGTATTGTTCCGGAGAATACATATATGAGCCATAACTTGCTAGCGAAGGTTGGCTTTAACCTATGGACAAAACTTCATGTAGACGTGTCCGCTCGTTATAATAATCAGCATATCGAGAACCAGCCGACTGCCGGTTATGTGGGTAATCCTACTTTGGGCGCTTACTTGTTTCCAAGAGGAGAGGACTGGGATTATTATAAGAGTAACTATGAGGTGTACGATGGGACAAGAAATATAAATGTACACAATTGGACAAATACCGCTCAAGAGCAGTTCTCCAATCCATACTGGATGTTGAATCGCCAAAAACCGGTTTCTTATCGTAATCGCTATGAGTTTGGCGGTAGTGTCAAGTATGACATAATGGAAGGTCTTTCCGTTACAGGTCGCCTGCGCTATGAACGTGGTGATGAGACATGGAACTTGAATGAATATGCGTCTAGTACGGCAGGCCGTAACTTGCTGGGTACGATGAAAGACACACGCGTGAATAGCGAGCAGACTTATGGTGACTTGTTGGCCCAATATAATAAGACTTGGGAGGATACTTATTCTTTGTCTGTAACTGCAGGTGGAAGCTACCAAAAGACAAAAAGTTCTTCTTTAGAATTGATCGGTTGGGGTGATTCTCAGTTCTCTGTTAACGATGCGGGCGTGATTACAAGTGGTGCTTACTATCCTAATATCTTCTCTCCGGCTAACTATTATAAATTACAGACTACAAAGACTTTGGCCGAGAAACGTTTGAATTCAGTGTTTGCTACTGCCCAATTTGGTTATAAGGAAGGTCTGTTTATCGATGTTAGTGCCCGTAACGACTGGTCCTCAACATTGGCGTTTACAGATGGTGTTTCATTCTTCTATCCGTCTGTTGGAGCAAGTGTTTTGTTGGATAGATTTATTGATTTCGGCAAGAACGTGGATTTATTCAAGTTACGTGCTTCTTATTCTATTGTAGGTAACGATGTGCCTATCGGTGTGACCAACGAGCGTTATACATTAGGAGATCAAGGAGCGTTGAATCCGCCGGAAAAATCATCTTTCCGTACGTTGAAACCAGAAAAGACAAATTCGTTGGAAGTCGGCTTTGATGGTACATTCTTCCAGAATCGTTTCAACGTAAATTTGACCTATTATAAGACAAATACCAAGAATCAATATTTTGACATCTCCGCTCCATGGGAAACTGGTTTGAAGAGCCGTTATATTAATGCTGGTAACGTACAGAATCAAGGTTTCGAGGTTAGTCTAGGTTGGTATAATCAATTTACGGATAATTTCAGCTGGAGCACGAACTTTAACTTCTCTTACAATAATAACAAGATTATAGAGTTGGCCGACGAGCTTTCCGAGTGGAACCTGACAAGTTATTGTACAGGTGCCAAAGTGCTCTTGAAAGAAGGTGGGCATTTCGGAGACCTTTATGTTCGCGACTTACAACGTGATGATAACGGAAAGCCTATTGTCTCTGATACCGGTGCCCCTGTATTAGCTGGATCCGATAATAAAGATCTTGTTTATGCGGGCGATATGAATGCGAAAGTGAACATGGGTTGGACAAATACCTTCCACTATAAAGATTTCACGTTGTCATTCTTAATCGATGCGAAGGTTGGCGGTAAGGTCTTGTCGATGACTGAGGCTACCATGGATGGTTGGGGCGTTTCCGAACGTTCTGGTTTGGCTCGTGACGCAGGTTTTGTAGAGGTCGATGGAGTACAATTTGACCCGCAATTGTATTATTCAACTACCGGTGGTACAAGCTACAACTCTAATATCTTGACTTCCCAGTACGTATATGACGCAACTAATGTTCGTTTGCGTGAGTTATCATTTGGTTATACCTTCCGCAACTTGTTTGGCGCAGGTAAAAACTTGACCGCTTCTATCATTGGACGTAACTTGTTCTTCTTCTATAAGGATGCTCCGATGGATCCGGATGTAGCTGCTGGAACGGGTAATGGCTGGCAGGGTATCGATATGTTTGCGTTGCCGACAACCCGTAGCTTTGGTTTGAACTTAAAACTTAATTTCTAAATCTTACAGGTATTACTTATGAAACTAAATAGAATTCTAAAATATGCGGCTGTATCAGCTTTAGCTTTTAGCACAGGATTAACAACCGTGAGCTGTACAGACGATTTTGAGACATTGAATACCGATCAGTATGAGGTAGACCCGAACACTCTTCCTTTCTCTGCGCAGTTTAAAGAACCGCTGTCTTATGTATATGCTCCGCAACAGAACTTGTTCCAGTACTGCTTTAGTTTGAACGTAGACTTGTTTAGCGGTTATTTCATGACACCACATAATTTCAATGGTTCCGGTAACGTGGATTATGCGTTGAATCGTAGTTTTTGTGGAGGTATGTACGAGAATGTTTATTTGCACATATTCAATAATACACGTCGTTTGATCGCCTCTTGTGACGAACAAGGATTGACAGACTATGCGGGAATGATGCGTGTTGTTCAGGCTTATGCGGTCCAGATGTTGACGGATGTTTACGGCCCGGTAGCTTATACGTCTTGCATCGAAGATCCGACAAATGGTGCTTCGTTCTCTTATGATACACAGCAGAGCATTTATAACTCCATTTTCGAATTGTTAGATAAAGCGCTTCAAGATTTCCAGAGTCCGAAATCCACATTGGAGGAGAGACAGTCATTCGACTATTGGTGTAATGGCGATTTGGATATGTGGATTCAAGTAGCCAATCAATTAAAGCTACGTGCAGCCTTGCGTATCGTGAAGGCCGACCCGACTTTAGCTAAACAAAAAGCTGAAGAGGCTGCCAAGGGCGCTATCTTAAAGCAGGATGTATTGATCAATAAGAGTTTGAGTAATGAGCAAACTCGTATGTTCGAATGGGGAGATAGTGGCATGAACGCTAACTTAACCACGATACTGGAAGGATTCCAAGATCCTCGCTTACCGCTGTATATGACGAAGAACCAAGCTGATGTTGAATGTGAGGATGGGAAGACGATTGCATCCGGTACTCAATATTTAGGTATTCGTGGCGGCTGTGACTTGCCTGCTAAACCGAATCAATGGGGTAACTTCTCGAAGATCGTTTGTTCTTATACAACAGCTTTACCGGTAATGATGGCAGCCGAAGGTTATTTCTTGCGTGCGGAAGGTGCGTTGCGTGGTTGGAGTAACATGGGAGGTACGGCGAAGGAACTGTATGAGCAAGGTATCCGTGTTTCTATTAAGAATCAGTTGGCTTATAAGGGAAGTCTGGCCGGAGTAAGCTCAATTTCAGAAACAGAGATCGATGCTTATATCAGTGGCACGACAACACAAAAGGACTTCGTCGACCCGGTTAATGGTCAAAACAGCATTAAGGCTCAGAATGATATTACGGTTAAGTGGGATGAGAGCGCGACTAATGAGAAGAAATTACAACGTATCATCACACAGAAATGGATTGCGAACTTCCCGCTGTCTTGCGAGGCTTGGGCGGAATTTCGTCGTACAGGTTATCCGAAATTATTCCCGAACCGCGTGAATAAGAGTAATGGGGATATTGATACGAATGAACAGGTTCGTCGTTTATTATATTCCGATAATGAGGATAATACGAATACCGTGGAATATCAAAAAGGTATCGAACTGCTGAACCAAGAGAATACGGGTTCGATCTCCGGTGATAAAGGTGGTACTCATGTATGGTGGGATAAAGCTGGTGCAGGTAATTTCTAATTGGCATTAATAGGTTTTATTGTTAAATAATATGTAATGAAAGGGCTTCTTCGAGTTTGCGAAGAGGCCCTTCTGAATTTTGTAGTACTTTAGAAGGATAAATCTAAGATTATATGATGAACAGATGTATTTATTTATTTTGTTGGCTTTGTCTGGCTTGCTGGTTAAAGCCCGTATCTGCAGAGGAGCAAGCCTTGTTGGCGATTCCTGAGCCGGGAGAGAAAACCTTGATTCACTCAGATTGGTATGCCCGGAAAGCGAATGAAGTGAAAATGGATGGGAACCGGTTGAGCGCGGCGCCTTTGGATAAAACAGGATGGTTACCAGCCCGTGTGCCAGGCACGGTATTGACTACACTTTTGGAGAACCATATGTATCCGGCCCCCGAGTTCGGCTTGAATAACAATCTGATACCCGATATACATGAGGTCGGCAATGATTTCTATACTTATTGGTTTACTCGTCAGTTTACTATCAATAATTTACCAGAGGGACGTAATGTCTGGTTAAATTTCCGGGGCATTAATTATAAGGCGGAAATCTTTTTAAATGGTAAGCGGATCAATCGAAATACCCATGAGGGCATGTTCTTGAGGAAGACTTTTAATATAACCCCTTATCTTCGTACGGATGCCCCCAATGTATTAGCGGTATTGGTTTATCCACCTACACATGCCGGAAATCCGAATGGCGGACAAGGTGGCGATGGGCAGATCGCCCGGAATAATACGATGCAATATACGCCGGGCTGGGACTGGATACAACCGGTACGTGACCGGAATACGGGTATTTGGGATGAGGTCTCTATTACGACAACCGGGCCGGTATGCCTCTCTTCTCCTTATGTTGTGACCAAGGTACCCGGCGTACGTGATCCGGAAACGAAAACTCAAAGGGAGGCTTTTGTGAATACCTCTGTCGAGCTAGAGAATACCGGGAGCACTTCCTTAAAAGGACTATTGGTTTGTGAGACGAACGGAACCCGCTTAACCCAGCCGGTTACTTTATCGCCATTCGAGAAGAAAACGGTATCCTTGAATCCTTTAGCGGTAAAGAATCCTCGTTTATGGTGGCCTAACGGTATCGGTGAGCAGCCTTTATATGATATGAACCTCTCTTTTGAGATCGGGAATCAAGTGAGTGACCGTGAACGGTTGCGTTACGGTATCCGGGAGATTACTTCCGATAAATGCCCGGATAACGGGGGACGCCGTTTCTTCGTGAACGGACAGAAAATATACGTCACGGGTGGTAACTATATTAATTCCGATTGGCTGCTTCGTCTTTCTCCGGAACGTTATCGGGATGAGGTACGTTTCCATGCGGAAATGAATCTGCGTATGATCCGTGTATGGGGAGGTGCGTTGGTGGAACGGCCGGAATTCTATAACGCCTGTGATGAGTTCGGTATCTTAGTCTTTCAAGATCTGTGGGGCAGTGGTGATTGCAATGGCGCTTGGGAGGACCCGACCAAGATGGATTCCCGAGAGCGTCGTTGGGAATATCCTGATAATCACGATTTATTTATCGCCTCCGTGGAAGATCAAGTGAAAATGATCCGTAACCATCCGAGTCTTTGTTTCTGGTGTGGGGCGAATGAATGGCCTTTAGCGAAAGATATCGATCAATGTTTGAGAAAGGAGGTTTTCCCCCGGTTAGATCCGGAGCGTCTTTTCGTGAGTTTCTCTACAGATACGTTGTTTACCCGGAATTATTTGGGGGATAATGGGGATGGTCCTTACGGTATACAAGAGCCGGAATGGTTCTTTAGCTTCCGTTCGCATCCGTTTAATCCGGAAGCCGGATCGGTTGGTTCCCCGGAGGTCGAGAGTATGCGGGAGATGATGACGGAACAGGATTTGGCCGGTTTCCCAAGGAAAGGTTTTACTCGTAATTATACGTGGCGGTATCATAAGGATCTGGGCTATGGCGATCATCTGGAGCGATATGGGGAGGTGAAGGATATCGAGACCTATTGTAAGTATGCCCAAGTCGTGAACTATGACCAATATCGTAGTTTTATGGAAGGCTGGGCCTCTCATATGTGGGATTGGTATACGGGTATCTTGATCTGGAAAACCCAGAATCCATGGACATCCTTGCGGGGGCAAATGTATGATTGGTCTCTCGATGTAAATGCTTCCTTGTACGGAACCCGGAAAGGCTGTGAACCCTTACATGCCTATTATAACCCGGTAACTCGTAAGGCGGGATTGTTGAATACGACTCTGAAAGATTATACGGATTTATCGATTGTAGCCCGTATCTATAATCTGGAAGGCAAACTGCTTTGGGAGAAAGAGACGAGAGCGAGCTCCAAGGCGAATACGGTACAGGAATTATTGGATATCCCCGTTCCGGAAGGGATCAAAGGTGCTTATTTCTTACGGCTGGCTTTGAATGCGGACGTTCCCAATATTTATTGGCTGACAACCGAGCCGAAAGACTACACCAGCTTATCTCAACTTCCGAAGTCAAGACCGGATATCAAGACCGATATCAAGAAGGAAGGCTCGAATTTTGTGGGTACAGTCCGTCTGAGCGCTGATTCGCAGATCTCGTTCTTCAACCGTATCAAGGTCTTTGATAAGGAGACAGGCAAACGAATCTTACCGGTACATTATTCGGATAACTATATTACGCTAATGCCGGGTGACCAACAAGAAATAAGCTTGGAGTTCCCTGCTAATCTGCCGGAGGAGCGAATACAAATCGTGGTGGATAGCTACAATTCTCCTTTGCCTTGACGTACGATCTCGAAATTATCCGTCGTGCAATCTATAACCGTAGAGGCTTCCAATCCTCCGAAACCGCCGTCGATTACGATATCCACTTGATGCTCGTATTTCTCGTGTATCAATTCCGGATCTGTCGTATATTCGATCACCTCATCCTCGTCACGGATGGACATGGTTAGGATTGGATTTCCCAAGGATTGTACCAATGTACGGGTAATGTTATTGTCCGGTACACGGATTCCGACTTCTTTCCGGTTCTTGTAAATCTTTGGAAGCTCGCTGCTGGTGGGTAAGATAAAGGTGAAAGGACCGGGTAGATGTTTCTTCATCAGTTTGAAAGCGGCGTTGCTTACCTTGGCGTATTCACTAAGATTAGACAGGTCGTAGCAGATGATAGACAGGTTGCTTTTCTGTGGATTAACCCCTTTCATCTGACATATTTTCTCTACCGCACGCACGTTTAACGCATCGCAACCGATCGCGTAAACCGTGTCGGTAGGATAAACGACAAGGCCGCCGTCCTGCAGGACTTTGACGACCTTGTCTATTTCTTTTTGATTCGGATTCTCCGGATATATTTTTACTAACATATTAGCCGTAAATGACGTGTCCGTTCTCGTCTGTATATTCCTCTAATCCCTTACTGTATTGGTTCATGGCCCGGAGGCTCATACCCATGCTTGAGAAACCACCGTCGTGGTATAGGTTCTGCATCGTTACCTTGCGGGTAAAGTCGGAGAACATCATTACGCAATAGTCCGCACATTCGTCAGCGTTGGCGTTACCCAGTGGACTCATTTTGTTAGAAAAGTCCATCAAGTGTTCCATTCCCTTCACGCCACTACCTGCGGTTGTCATTGTCGGGGATTGGGAGATCGTGTTCACACGTACGCCTTTCTCACGGCCATAGATGTAACCGAAACTACGGGCGATAGATTCCAGCAGGCTCTTAGCGTCCGCCATATCGTTGTATCCGAAGAACGTGCGCTGGGCGGCCACATAACTTAATGCCACTACGGAACCATTCTCGGCGATAGCGTCTTGTTTCTTGGCTACCTGTAGCATCTTGTGGAAAGAGATAGCAGAGATATCCAACGTCTTTTCCAGCATTCCATAGTCCAGATCATCGTACGTACGTTTCTTGCGTACGTTCGGGCTCATACCGATAGAATGTAAAACGAAATCTATTTTACCACCTAATATTTCCACTGACTTCGCGAATACGGTCTCCAGATCCTCTACGCTGGTTGCGTCCGCCGGGATTACCTGCGCGTTCAACTTCTCCGCCAAAGCATCTACCTGACCCATACGAACAGCGATAGGCGTATTGCTTAACGTGATAGTCGCACCTTCCTCTACGGCTCTTTCTGCCACTTTCCAGGCGATAGACATATCGTTCAGCGCACCGAAGATAATGCCTCTCTTGCCTTTCAATAAATTATGACTCATACCTCTTGTTTATTAATTACGGCACAAACATACACAAAATGTGCAACATACGCAAATGAATATCATAGCCTGACATTTGAATATGTGCCTTGATATTAAAACAAGGTAGAGTCATTCTTTGTTGGCGGTTACTTCTTATTCCCGGAAATAAACCCTCTTTACCCGAGGCGAGATAGAGGTTAATATCTCATAAGGGATTGTTTTCAGTTTATCCGAAAGTTCGCTCACCGGTAGTTCGTCGCCGAAAATAATTACGGCGTCGCCTTCTTGCGCATGGATGTCGGTGACGTCGATCATGCAAGCGTCCATGCAGATGTTGCCGATAATCGGGCAGCGTTGTCCATTGATCAAGACCTCCCCGCCTCCGTTGCTGAAGTGGCGATCCAATCCGTCGGCGTATCCGATCGGGATGATAGCGATCCGGGAATCACGTTTCACATAACTCATACGGCTATAACCGATCGAATCCCCTGCGGGTACGTTTTGTATTTGCAGGATCGTCGTCTTCAAGGTGCTGACGTTCCGTAAGCCTTTTTGTCCGGATGCGCTTACTCCATATAAACCGATACCTAAACGTACCATATCCATTTGATAAGCGGCGAAACGCTCGATTCCTGCGGAGTTTAGGATATGTTTGATTACCTTATACTCTAACCCGTTTTCTAATTCCCCTGCGGCTTTGGTGAATTTATCCAATTGTTGATGGGTAAAATCATCGAAGACGTACGAGTCGCTTCCGGCTAAATGAGAGAAGACCGAACGGGCGATAACCCCGGATTGTGCTCTCAAGCGTTCACAGATCGCCGGGACATCCTCCGGTTGAAACCCTAGGCGATGCATGCCGGTATCGATCTTGATATGGATAGGGTAAGAGGTGATGCCTCTGCGCTCGGTCTCCCGGATCATGGCATCCAATAGGCGGAAGCTATAGACTTCCGGTTCCAGATGGTTCTCGAACAAGACATTGAAACTGCTGAACTCCGGATTCATGACGATAATAGGGATCGAGATACCTTCTTTACGCAATTCGGCTCCCTCGTCGGCTACCGCCACGGCCAGATAGTCGCAACGATGTTCTTGAAGGGTCTTCGCCAACTCGTAAGAGCCGGCTCCATAACCGAAAGCTTTTACCATACAAACCATCTTAGTCTCCGGCTTTAGCTTGGAACGATACTGATTGAAGTTGTGTACGATCGCGTCCAGATTTACCTCTAGGATCGTCTCATGCACCTTTTTCTCCAACAACTCGGAGATCTGCTCGAAATGGAAATGGCGGGAACCTTTAATCAAGATCAACTCATCCTTGAATTTCTTGAAGGAAGGAGACTTGATAAATTCCTCGGTGGTCGTGTAAAACTCCTTCTCGATCTCGAAGACGGAAGCATATTCCTTTAAGTCGCGGCCGATACCGACGATACGATCTATCTTCTTACGGCGAACCAAATCGGCGACCTTCTTATATAGAGATTTCGGCAAGGTGCCCGATTGAAGGATATCGGAGAGGATTAAAGTGCTCTTTAATTGCTTGCCTACCCGGCGGCTTTGTTGGAAATCGAGTGCGATATCCAAGGAGTTGATATCCGAGTTATAGGTATCATTTATCAATAGGCAATTGTTGATACCTTGCTTTACGTCCAATCGCATAGCCACCGGCTCAAGATGTAAGAATTTCGTTACGTCGTTTACGCTGGTGGGTTTTAGGTAAAGCATAACCGCCATACAATGGATCACGTTCTCGATAGAAGCGTCGTCCGTGAACGGAATGGTAACGACCCGGTTGAAGCCCAGTAAAGTACAGTGAATGATCGTCTCAAACTCTTTCTTATCGATAGACTCGATAAACAAAGGAGCCTCGGAGTCCGTACGGCTCCATGCGATCGCTTTATGGGAAAGGCAAGCCGATTCGATACAATTGGCGATAAATAAATCATCCCCATCATAAATAATGGCTTCGCAATCATTGAAAAGCGTCAGCTTCTCCATACATTTCTGATTGGAGGAGAGGAAATTCTCTTGATGAGCCTCCCCGATATTCGTGATGATACCGATCGTGGGGGCGATAATGGGTTGCAGGCGTTCCATCTCGTCCGGTTGTGAGATACCGGCCTCGAAGATGCCCAGTGTATTTTTCTCGCTCATCTGCCATACCGAGAGAGGAACCCCCAACTGGGAGTTGTAGCTCCGGGGCGAACGTACGATGTTGAACTCGTTATGCAACAGTTGATAGAGGAATTCCTTTACGATCGTCTTTCCGTTGCTACCGGTGATGCCGATCACGGGGATATTGAATTGCTTCCTGTGGTGGGTGGCCAGCTTTTGTAAAGCCCGTAACGTATCTTTTACGATCAGGAAGTTCGCATCCTTCATGCTCTCGAACTCCGGTAGCATATCGCTTACCACGAAGTTGCGAACACGAAGTTTATAGAGTTCCTGTATATATCTATGTCCGTCGTTCGTCTTGGTTTTCAAGGCGAAGAAGAGGCTTTTTTCCGGGAAGGAGAGACGACGGCTATCTGTCAACAGCAAACTGACCGTATCGTCAAGCAATTGGTTTGTTTTAGCACCGATAACTCTTGCTATTTCTTTAATTGCGTATTCCATTCTTTTATTTTAGTTTAGACTTTACTATTTCGATCTCTTTTCTGATATCAAAGGAAGGAATTTTCTCGCTAATTCGTTCCATCTTTAACAAAGTTTGAAGTATAAACCGCTTATAGGCCTCGCTATCCGGTTGAAAGGGCTTATGGTTAATAGCTTTTTGAATATCACCCCATTCTTTAAGGATTGCCGAAGTGTCTGTGGATAAGAAATTTTCGATAAAACGTTGCCAAATATAATCAATGGCCAATGGGGAGGGATGGAGCATATCGTCCGCATAGAAACGATAATCCCGGAGCTCGTCCATAAGGATCTCATAAGCGGGGAAGTAGGCGATTCGGTCGGGATAATCTTTCTGTAAGGCGTCCGTGGCTAGCAATAGGGTAGCTTTGCTGAGTTGGTTCTCGTGCGCCCCGTCTTTCCAGTGGCGGATCGGACTTACGGTAAATAAGATTTTCAAGGCGGGATTTTGTTCCCAAAGGGCTAGTAACAGAGGTTTCCAGTCCTCGACGATCTCTTGCGTGGATAATCGTTGCCGGTCGAACATCTTTTCCGGTAGCTTATGGCAATTCGACACGATTCGCCCGTCGCTCTTGAGGCGGTAGACGAAAGCGGTTCCCAACGTGATTACCAACCGGGTCGCTTTTCGCAGGAAATCGGAGGATTCGGATAAGCGGCTGTTTATATGGCCTAGGCATTCTTCTTCCGAGGGAGCGGAGAAACGGCTATGATGGGTAAAACTATGGTATATGCCCTCATGCTGGAATAAATCGCCGGGAGTGAAACGCTCCGGGCGTAGCAGCATCCTCAATCCTTCCGCTACGGAAGCCGGGTTATACAGAGTACCGAATGGGTTTATATCTACGGAGAACTTATTCTCTTCCAGCTTCCGCCCGATATTCTCGGCGAAGCAGGAGCCCATCATCACGACCCGGTCCTCATACGAGAAAGAGAATCGTGCTTTCGGCAACAGGATTCGGGTATAAAGTTCCATATTTACTTTTTCGCAAAAGTAGATATATGTTTACGGAAATGCAAATAAGGAAGGTGTTTTAGGGGAATAATGTAACAATGCCCATTGTAAGGTTGTTAGGATGGGCAGTATAAGGAGCTTACGATGGGCATTGTTGCGACCTTATAATGCCTATTGGCGGAAGGTCGGGAGTGATACTATAAAAGAACGGCGGTAACT
>OHQE01000715.1_pt1 | contig 12915 bp, 17 predicted proteins | sample 1577931 | NCBI WGS metagenome assembly OHQE01 (sample SAMEA3879552, study PRJEB24766) | human gut metagenome | biome: human-associated habitat; feature: feces | place: USA | collected 1985/1987 | reverse complement strand
ACCAACGAACCTTCACGGGTGTCCAAATTGCCATTGATGGAAAGCGCCTTCTGAAGCATCCGGGAAAGGATTGCTTCATAGGTCTGTGCTTCATACATCAGATTTCAACCCCCAATTCTGCATTGATTTCGCCAAAAATGCTGACCACCGTGAAGGTAGTCAGCACTTTCTTTTTGTTCACCGTAAATTCAAAGTTCTGAACCGCCGTGATCCTATCATCCTGAAGCAAGGCTTCACGAACCCGGCGTTCAATTTCGGGAATACAGTATTCCACATCTTTCCCGATCAGATTATGAAGTTCAACCCCATAATCCCAAGAATGGATCAACCATTCATAGCGTTCTGTGTTCAGGATCAGAAAAACCGCCTGTTCCACAGCTTGGATTTCATCAATGGTGCCGATGATGGTCAGGTTGTTGTGGTTCATCCTGAAAGTACGGCTTGGAAGGGTTTCAATGGTGAAATCCTGTTTAATATCATCCTGCACTTGCGGAATCATCATCAAGCCCCCTTTACTCGGTCAATAACCACGAATTTCTTTCCTTGCTGAACCCGGATCAGAAGCACCTTTTCACCGGCCTTCAAAGCGTTGTGAACCTTGAAGGTTTTCTTGCCAACATAGGCGTGTTTGTGGGCTTCATAAGCCGCCGCACCAGAACCACCGCCTTTGTCCTCGGTGCTGTGGTTCACCGTCATATCAACCTCAAAATCAGTCACATTCCGGGTCAGGATCAGCATTTTGGAAGTGTAGATGGATTTCTGATCCACCTGAATTTTCAAGGGTGAAGCGGAAAGGACAGTTCCAAACAGGATGTTCACCGGTTTCCCGGCTTCCACAGCTTCCACCGCCGCCCGTTTTACCACTTCAACAGGATTAGGCAATAAATTCACCCCCGATCAGATCAAGTTCCATCATGTGTTCATCACCCCTGAAGGTATGGGTGACTTTGTTCACCACCATATAATTGTTGGTGACAATATCGCCAAGGTTCAGGGCCACCACCACGGCGCTTCCCGCACGAACCCGCACATCACCGAAAGCGTTCTGAATGGTCAGCTTGCGGGTTTTCTGATCGTACAGCTTCAACAGGGCATCCGCTTTGGCGGAAGCGCCTGTTTTGGTCTGAACTTCTTCAAAATACTGAAGAACACCCCATTGGTTCATTTTCGCCCCGTCCTGTGCAATGAACAATTCCCGCTTACCGGTTTTTTCATCGTTATAGGCCAGCTTGATCTTGTTATAGGTCTGTTCATCAATACTGGATTCATAGCTAAAGTTTTCCCCGGTTTCTTCATCAATCAGAAGGTTCAGCTTCATGGTATTGATGTTCTTCAGGGTCAGCTTCCCGGCATCGTCATATAGAACATAAAGCTGTTTGGTATTCATCAGGGTTTCATCAAGGGCGCTCTGGATCATATCAAACAGGGTTTGGTTTTCTTCCACGATGGTTTCAAGGGTATAACCGGTATCTTCCACCGTGCCAAGGTTCAACCGGAAATCTGTTGCAATGCGCTTCAGAAGGTCAGAAGCCTTCAGCCCTTCTTCCGTGATGGTGTCCTTATTCTTCAAATAACGCAACTGATCATAGGCCACAACATCAATGGTGCCGCCCTTGTCACGCTTTTTCTTGAACACAAACCCATAGAACATGGCGGTTCCGTTCACAGTCAGCTTCACCGGATCACCTTCAGCAAAGTTCAGCCCCGGCCCCTTGACAACGGTGAACTCCAACTTGCCGGGGGTTCCCTTGCGTTCCAAGGTCAGCCGTGCGCCTTCCTCGACAACAGGGAATTGAATGGTGCTGTTATGCTGGATGAACAATTCAACTGCCAAACGGAATCACCCCTTTCAGGAAGGCAAAGTAAGAACCTGACCGGGATAGATCAGGTTCGGGTTCTTGATTTTGTCCTTGTTCAGATTATAAATTTTCGTGTAATCGCCCCCGTTGCCCAACTGCTTCTTGGCAATGTTCCAAAGGCAATCACCAGATTTCACCGTATAGGTGGCGGCTTTCGGGGCCGTTGTGGTGGGCCGGGGTGCCGCCTTAACCGTTGCGGTGGCGGTTCCCCCGGAAGTCTTGGCCGGTTGCACGGTCACGGTCTTGGTGCCATAGGCTCTGTACTGTTTCAGGTTGATCTTCACCTTCACATCAAAGCCTTCACCGGCATCATCGGTGATTTCATAGGTTTCAAGGCCAACGGTCAAATTGGTGTAATGGAACATCCCGCCACCGGGCTTCTGCCGGTTCAGGATGAATTGGAACGGGGTCTTGCTCACCTTCAGCCGTTCAAACAAGGACAGGTAATAGGCGGCGCTTTGCGCCCCACCGTTACTGAAGGGATAGGACACTTGGGGAAGAACCAATTCAAAGGACACATCCGAAAGGCCAGCGGCCTTCAGAATGTTGATTTCTTCCCCGTTGATCAGGGTCATGGTCTTGTTCTGGTTATTGATCTTCACCGTCACCTTGGAAGGGGTGATGGGCATAAGCGTTCCCGCCATATACAGTTTATACGCCATTACTCATGCACCCCTTCTTCAGAAACTTCCAGCTTTTCAGCAAAGTCATTGGCCCAAGCATCCATGATCCCATCCAAATCAGCATCTTTGGAAATGTGGTTTTCATTGTGCTGTTCAACCTTGATTTCAGCGGTAGTGAACCGGTTGATTGCTTCACGCTCCGCAATGTCACGAAGATAGGCCAAATCTTCTTCAGCAATATCCAAGGCATCAGCGGTGGCCGCTGTGTTGTTTGCAATATCGCCGGTGTTCCCGTAAATGCTATCAAGATCATTGCCAAGGTTGAAGGCATCCAAAGAATCAGCCCCCATAGAATCCAAGGCGGAAAAATCAAACATACCGGAAACCTTATCGGCCACACCATCACCCCAAGCGGCACCGGAAGCAAAAGCATCAGCGGCCCAACCATCTTGGAAGGTGTCAAAGGTAGACATTCCTTCATTGAAGGCATCGGCAACGCTTTTATATTCCTCAACATTCCCATAGGCTTCAGCGGACTTGGCCGCATATTCGCTTGCTTTGCTGGTGATCCCGGAATAGTCGAACTCAACGAAGGGCAACTTGTTCAGGGCTTCACAAATACCGGCCACAACTGTAAGGGCCGTAGAAAGAAGGTTATAAAACCATCCCTGAACATTGGAAATGACATTATGGAAGGCGGTTCCGATATTGGAAGCACAAGCCCCCAAAGCGTTCCAGATACCCAAGGCAATATTCGCCACGGACAGGCCAAGGTTTTTGAAGAAGGAAATCACAACCATGATTCCCCCGCAAATCACACCGAAGCCGCTATTTGCAATTCCGGTGAACTTGGCAACTGCCGCACACGCCGCATAGATAGCCGCAATGACGGCGATAATCAGAAGGATGATCCATGTAAGGGGGCAAGCCAAAAGCGCCGCATTTAGGCCCTGCTGGGCTACCGTAGCGGTGAAAGTGGCTCCCGCTTCCATAGCAGTTGCCGCCGCATGAACGGCCTTGGCCGTTGCCTGAATACCCATAATGGCATTTGTCACCAGCGCCACACCGTTATAAATCAGCATAGCGGCCACAATACCCATGATGATAGGCTGAATCCAACTCCAATTATCAACGATCACAGAAGCAATGGAAATCAGAATATCCAGCACCGAAGAAGCAATATTGGCAACCCCGGCAAGCCCATTGATCAGGGCTGTGGTGACTTGCTGGAACTTGGTGCTGTTAGCAATCTGGTTGATCTTGGTCAAGATCGGGGCAAACATGGAAAGGGCTTTATTTTTCATCCCGACCCAAATCTGCGCCCAAGTCTTGGGCATGGAATCGAACTCCGCCATAGCAAACATGGCGTTCTTCACCACTTCAGCCGTTACCTTGCCTTCCTGTGCAACCGTCTTGATGGAACCTTCCGCAATCCCCATATACTTTTCAATAGCTCTTGCGATACCCGGCGCACCGTCCAGAATGGAGTTCAGTTCTTCACCACGAAGCGCACCCGCCGCCATTGCCTGTGTAAGCTGGATCATGGCGTTGCTCTGCTCTTGGGCCGTAGCACCGCCAATAACAAACTGTTTGTTCACCTGTTCCATGAAGGCAATGACCTGATCCATATTGCCACCGAAGGCGTTACCGGCGTTCAGGCCAAGTTTCGCAACGGCGGAAGCGGTATCAAAGTAAACGGATCGGGAACGCTGGGCGGAAGCCATGATCTTCTGTTCCAACACATCCACGGAACCGCCATCATCCACCAGCAGATTCAACCGGGCCTTGGTGCTTGCCAATTTATCCGAAATGTTCTGCACCTTATTGATCCCGACGATACCACCAGCGGCAACGGCAATTTTCTTGATGGTGGACAGAAGTCCATTGGCGGAATTGCTACCCCCACGGATGGAATTGTTGAAATTCTGCTGTTCGTTGTTGGCGTTCCTGATATTTTCTTCAATGGCATCAAAGGCGGTTCCCGCTTTCGCCCATTCTTCACGGGCTTCCCGGATTGCCGCCGTGTCAACGGCTCTACCGGAAGCCTGTTGCATGGATTCAAAGGTGTTCAGCACAACACCCATAGCCTTGTGCATACTCTGAAGGGGGCTGGTAACACCATCATAAAGGGCAATAGCGGTTCGGATAGTTCCCACAGGGATCACCACCTTTCTTGGAGAATAGCCGGGGCCTTAATGGTGTCGGCCCCGGCGCTGTTTGCGTTCAATTTCCTTCTGCTTCTTCTTTTCAGCTTCCACCCGAACATCAATGGCCGCAATGATGAAGGCCCGTTCACGCCGGGGCAAAGCATAGAAGGCGGAAGGTGTTAAATGAAGTTCGTGAAGGCAATAGTAAGCAATGTTGGCTTCACCATCACCTTCACAGATCAGTTTTTTGCTTCATCAACCTCATCCTGCATGGTGGTATCAAAACCACACACTTCCTGAATCTTGGTCAGGTATTCGGCATATTCGCCGGGGGTCAGCATGGTTTTCAGAAGGGCATCAGCGCCCATGACCTTGTAGCTGTCCTGAAGTTCCTTATCATTCAGATTGGGGAACACGGTACAAGCCACGGCCAGCTTGCCAAGGTAAAGATCATAGTCGGTTTCCTTCTGATACTGGTTCTTCTTGCCGGGAACCGGAACACGCTTGGCACAGGACTTCCGAAGGGCTTCATCCTCGGTGCCGGTGATGGTCTTGATCTCCCAAGGAATGGGGTTGCCATCCTCACCCAAGAAGCGTTTGGAAGCAACAAACTTGATGTTCTCAACGGGAACGGCGTTTTCAGCCAAAAAAGCGGACAGGCTCATTGTTTTTTTCCTCCTATATTTTGATACGAAAAAAGGCCCCGGCCCCTACCGAAGTAAGGCCGGGGCGCTCTGCTTACTGCATACCGGCCAAAAGGCTGAAGGTTTCGGGCATCTCGAAATCTTCAAAGGTGAAGTCCATATCTTCATCCAAGTATTCCGCATCAGCGTCAAACTTGGCAAGCAAGCCGCCATCCATATTGCAATCCTTCAGGATCACGGTCTGACGGCCCACAGAAGAAGTGGGATCTTCATTTGTCACCTGAATGTCAAAATAGACATCCTCGCCGGTGTCCTTATAACGCTTCATCAGCTCACGAAAGATGGAAGTGTTATAGTGGAAGGTGGCGGAACCCGTACCCTTCCAGCCGGTGGCCTTATTGCCCTTGCCGGTCTTGCCCAAAATGGGAACTTCCGTTTTGTTCTTCTCAAAGTTGGCTTCAAGGTTGATAGCCTGCATGAAGTTGTAACGGTTATCCCCGATGGTCACGAAACATTCAGCCAAGGAAGCGGAAACAGCATCCTTGGCGTTCATGATGGTTCTATCTGCCATGATGGTTGTACCTCCTTACTGAACATAGACGGTCATATAAAGCTGTTCCATAGCGTTCACGGGGGTCACATAGTCAGTAACCACCACGGATTTCTTGGTATCGCCCTTTTCAACCGTCACATTTTCGCCGCTGAAGTTCTCAATGGCCCGAATATCCTGAAGTTCCGTGTGGTGCTTCACAATATCGTTCCAAAGGGAAATCCGGCCAGCGGCATCATTGGGAACCTTGCCAAGATACTTCTTGCCGAACAGAACGGCAATATCATTGGCGATCTGATCCAAAACTCGGATCGTCTGGTTGCTGGAAAAATCGCTGGACTTTTCATCCGTGATGGAAATGAAGCTGTTAATGTCAGTCAGGACACACACCGCTTCATCCACACGATGGAACATGAAGGAACCTTCCCTGATCCCGTTTTCAAGCTGGGTCTGCGTGAAATCGGTGTCCACATCGTATTCACCATCATAGGTCATGTTGGTGGCGCTCTTATTGACCGCCGTGCCGCCGATCACACCCGTAACCCAAGGGATCAGGGCGGTGGAAGTCTTGTCGGAAGTCAGGCCGTTCTTGACGCTCACAACGCCTTCATAATCGGCCAGCTTACGGAAAAGAACCACCTGAAACTTCTTGCCCACATCATCACGCATCCGCTTTGCGAAGGCCGCAAACAGGGCGGTGATGGTGGCCTTGCTCTCGGTGCAACCCATAGCGTTGAAGGTGTACGCTTCCGCCTGATCAAGATAGGTCTGATAGTCGGAATCGGCCACGGTGCCATTGGTGCCGCCCGTCAGGGGCAAGGAAGCGGTCAAAGAAAGGGTTCCGCTGGACTTCCAATCCACATAGGCATTGGCCTTCAGATCGGTGATAGCGGCCACACCTTCCTGAAGATCAACCTGAACGGTTCCCAAGAAGGTTTCCACATCAAACAGGGGCTTCTGTTCGGTGCTGTTCTCATTGGCCGTGATTACAACCCGAAGATCATTGCCACGGGTGCCGGGGTATTTGGCCGTTGCGTAGGTGTTAGCCGCCTTCACGCCGCTGGTGCCAAGGCGGAAGAAATGAACGGTTTTGGCGTGAAGGAAGATTTCACGCATGGGCTTCAGTTCATCCGCCGTGTACGCATAGCCGAAAATCTTCTGACTGTTCTTGATGAAGTCAGCCTGTTCCACCGTGAAAATCTTGCCTTCAGGCCCCCAATTCATGGCAAGGGGGATGGTGACAATACCACGGTCAGAAAGGGTGGCGCTTGCCTGCGCCACAGAAATAAAGTTGATATATGCACCGGGCAGAACCTTGTTCTGCACCAAGAAGGTGCCGCCGCCAAGGGCCATATTAGTTCACCTTACCTTTCATAAAGTCTTTGATCAGCCCATCAATCTGATCATGGGTGTATTCCTTCCCATCTTCCAAAAGGACAGACAGAAGATCACGCCGGTCAGCGTAACGCCTGAAGGTCAACACCCGTTCTTTGGGGAATACCACCGGGGCCGTGATGGGCGGTTCCTGTGCGGTGGCGGCTTTCTTTCTGGTAGCCATTCAATCACCCTTTCTTTGGCTCCACATCCACATCCAAGGTTTCCATTGGGGTTTCCTCGGACGGGCGGGATAGTGTCAGATTGAAGTTGACGAAGAAGTGAAGAACCCCATCTTCAACTTCATAACTCATGGAAGTTCCGTGAAGCACATCCCCATTGGGAAGGGTGATGAACTCCAAACATTCCATCAAATCCCCGGCCACCGTGAACAATTCGGTGTTGTTCCTCCCGCTGGTGGGGAAATAGTGAATATCCAGCGGGTTTCGGTTCATGAACCGGTTCTTCTGCAACGGGGAAATGTCGGGCTTCAGAACGGCAATGAAAAAACAGGGTTCTTTGAAACCCTGTTCCACATCGTTCTGATAGATTTTGTACCCGGCCCCAAAGGTGGCGTTCAGCTTCATGGAAACACCTTTGATGATTTCATTGATCAACTGAACACCCCCTTCAAGGCTTCATACAACATATCATTCAGAATGGACGGAACCAAAACCTTTACTTCCTGTTCGGAAATAGTCATCATCAATTTCCCCGGAACCCAACTTACCTTCAGGCTTTTACCCAAGGCGGGAACATAGCGCCCCGGTGTTTGCCGGTGGCCGTATTCCACATAGGACGCATATTCCAAGTTGTTGATGATGGTCACGGTGTACTGATCCCCATGTTTTTCAATGGGAAGGATCGTCCACGCATCACGCAAGGAACCCCCGCTGTAACCGGCCCAATATTCCTGTTTGGCTTCATCCGTAGCATAGGACGGAACCACGCCAACCGGGGTTCTTTTCTTCACCTTGTTCAGAAGGATTTGGGCAACCTTCTTGGCGGCATCCCGGCAAAGCCGATCCATGTCAACTTCCGAAAGCTGTTGAAGGCGTTCATCCAGCTTCTTCAATTCCCGGTAATCACACCGGCCCCATCTCGCCATCAGACCCACTCCCTGAAGGGTTCAAGCATGATTTCTTGATGGTTGGAAAACACGCCCGGTTCACCGGAACGGGCATAGGTGAAGGTTCGTTCCATATCATTTGGACGGGTTACAACGATCTTGCAACCTGCGGGAACCTTCACATCCGGGGAAAGGAACAGCTTCACCACCTGTTGGGCGGTTGCCACTTCATCCCCATTGGTTGAAGTTAATGTTTCAAAAGACAGCTTGCACGGCTGATCCTGAAGAAGCGGCTTTTCTTCAAAATCCGTCAGGTGGGTGACAGGATCGGTGACTTCCTCACGGATGAAGATAGAACACCGATCCTTCCACAACCGTTCCAAGGCGGTTCGCACGGCCTTATTCACCATACCAACCGCCTATAACGGTAGATTTCACCAATGCGCCCGTTGATCAGATAATCAATCAGGCTGTTCAACCTCTGTTCAGGGGTTGAACTACCTTCACCAAGGGCAAAGGTAATGTTGGTGTCACCTTCCTGAATGGATTTCACCGCCGCATCCAAATCAAACCCTTCAAGCTGTCCAGAACACTTCTTCATGTTCAGGTATTCGCCCACGGCCATAGAAACGGCCAGACTTTCCAACCCCTCCGGGATTTCGGAAAGGTTGGAAAGGTTTTTGATCCTCCATTGAACATTGGTCAAAACCATATCCAACAACGGATCATCAGCGGCCCCCGCCACGCCAAGGGCCGTTAGCATTGCAACCGCTTTATCACGCAACGGGGTTCACCGCCTTTCTTACGCCGCCGTGATTTCGTACCAACCCTTGGTCTTGGGGTTGTCACCGGAACCGGGCGTGACCTTCACATAGCCGATACCGGAAGCGGCGTAATAGGTCTTGTCGCTGGAAACCGTGGTGTCAGCGGTGACAGCGGCGGAACCGGTGATGATCTTCACCGCCTTGGCTTCATTGGTCATGGCCGCAAGGTAATACTTGCGGGAATAAACCGTGTTGCGGCGGATGTTGCCTTCACGCTCCTGTTCCACTTCCGTACCCTTCTTGTTGAACAGGGTAACAGCTTCCTTGGTGGCAATGACCACCTTGCCGGTTTCGGCGTTCTTCTTGGTGTAGATGTTGATACCGCCCACGGTGCCAACATAGCCCTGCTTGGCGTATGCTTCCACATACTTCAGATCGTCCTTCAGGGCCTTACGAAGTTTCGCCATATCAGCGGGGTTGACGAAGCCGAAGATGGTCACGCCTTCAAGGTTTTCCAGATTCAGCATGGCCGCACCATCCACAAAGGCATCAAAGCCAAGGGCGGTGGTCACGATGGTCATGGTGGCCTCGTTGAAAGCGCCGAAAATGTCAGCGTTCACGGTGTTGAACATATCCGTACCAGCGTGACGGGTGCCGGTGGTGATCACCATGGGATCGGTCATGGCTTCCTCGTCATAATACTGGAAGCGGTTCTGGGCCATCTGAATCCGGTATTCCTTCTCGGTGTAACCGGCTTCAATGGTCTTGGTGTTGCCGTTGCCCATGGTCAGCTTCTCGGTGCCATCGGTGGCCTTGTACTTGTGAATCTTGCGAACCATGCCAGCAACGCCGGTCAGGTTGTTGTCCACGGTGCAAAACTGCTGAAGATCAAGGTGGCTCTGGTACTGATCTTCAATTTCGTTGGACAGGAAAAAGTTATCGTAGCAAGTGTTTGCCATTACTCATTACCTCCATAAAGTTCTTTGTATTCGTCAGGATGGTTGACGGAATAGTTGTAGCGATCCAAGGGGTTCATGGCCTTCAGCTTTTCAAGGGTCATGCCGCCTTCAGCGCCATCACCCTTTTCAGCGGATTTGGCCCCCTTGAACTTGGTGCCGGTGGACTTCTCAAAAAGAAAAGCCGTGTCCTTGCCTTCCACCAACTTCTTGACTTCATCATCAAGGCCCTTGACGGTTCCATCCTCCGCCAATTCAGCCTTACCGATGAAATCAACCAACAGCGCCTTAACAGCGGTGTTGTTCTTAGCCTTTGCGCCGGTCAGGGCCAGTTCAACCGCATTGCTGATTTTCAGATTCTTCAGTTCAGCGGCGTGATCCGTGTCCTTCTTCTTGTTATCGGCCTGAAGCTGTGTGATCTGATCCCGAAGGGCCTTGGTGTCACCAGAAGCCTTCTTCAGCGTTTCAAGCTGGGTGTCACGCTCTTTGATGGTGTTCTTGGCGGTGGTCAGTTCGGTGTTGACCTCATTGAACCGGGCCTTGGTGACGAAGGAACCGTTCAAGCCCTCCATAACCTTTGTGGCCTGTTCTTCAGTCAGGCCCCATTCCAACAGCTTTTCTTTAGTCATTGTTGTTACCTCCAAAATCCTTTTTTACCGTGGGTTAGGAACCACGATTTTTCCGGTTCTGTTTACCGCCCACCACCGGGAAACGGCGAAAATGATATGAAAAAACCACCACCGGCCAGAAGGCCGGGGTGGTCAAATCATCAATTAAGTTAATGCGTCAATGATAATGCGATAGCGTTCACGGTTCGGCTTGTAAATGCCCCGTTTGTAATAACTCAAAGACGCTTTGCAAATGTTCGTCAGCTTGGAAAGTTCCGTTACGGAAATGCCCCGTTCATCCATCAGTCTTTGAATCTCCGTGCAATCCACAGGCCCATCCAAGGCCGGGGGCGTGGCGGTCACTTCCGGGATATTAAACCCGGCCTGTTCCAGAAATCCAAGCACATAGGGAAGCCGTTCATTCCGACAGGTAGCGGCCAGTTGTGCCGCCTTCATGTAATCGTCTGTGGTCAATGCTCTTGCTTTCGGGATGATGGAATAACTTCCGGTTTTGCGGATTGCGGGAAGAACCTCATGCGTCACCCAATGCTTGAAGCGTTTTGCGCTTTCCAGCTTGCTTCCGAAGATCAGGGCGTAAAGGCCGCTTTCGTTGATGATGGTCATGGTCTGTTCACCGGAGGGGGTCGTGATTTGCGACCCCCCTTTATCTTCCGGGTCAACATGACGGTGAAGGGCATCTTTGGTATTGGAATATCCCAAGGCAACCGCCACATCCTTACCCACGAACCAAGGTTCTTCCTCAATGGTCACGGTTCGCACCTGTCCAAATTCGGGGTTGGTGAATACCTGAAGTTCATTCATGCCTTCTTCACCGCCTTCTGTCCACGGGCAAAGCCCAGCTTGAACACCACGGCAATTAGCTTGAAAGTGTCGTGATGATATGCGTCATAGAGTTCATCCAGTTCATTCCTGCGAAGGTCATACTTACGCCTTCAATGCTCTTGATCAATTTTTCCATGTTAAACCTCCATCAATTTTCACTTGATAGAAGTTCCCAACTGTGATAGAATGGATTTATCCAGTTGGGAAACCTCTGGTGGTTTAGGGTGTTGGTGTACTTTAGCGGGTAGCCGACACCCTATTTCTTTAGTTTGCTATGCTGTTCCTGAATCCCCTTCCTTACTACTTCAGATCGAGAAAGATTTTCAGCTTCACAACATTCATCAAGCTGTTGCAAAGTCTGTTCATCCATCCTCACCCGAAGCATATAATCTTTGGGGTTCTCTGAAACAGGACGGCCTTTTTTAGCAACCATTTATTCACCTTCTTTTCTGTTGCTACAATATATAATTGTTGTAGCAACAGAAAAGTCAAGAGGGTTTTTCAATTTTTTTCAGCACATAGAAGAAGGGAACAGGTTTGCACCTGTTCCCTTGAAGATTGGACTTTGGCCGGAGCGTCACTCCCGGCATCTCTTTTGCCCACTACCCGAAGGCGTGTGGCGTATGGGAACGCTTTTTCCACCTCAAAGCCCGTTCTTATCCTATCTAAAGTATAGCAGTATTATTCCCGCTTGTAAAGGATTTTCTTGTTCTTCACATTCTTCTTCCATGTGGTTTCACCAATTTGCCAGAAGGACAAGATGGAGTTTCGATATTCAGCGGGGTCACTCTCTACCTTTACCCGTAGAATCACTTTGAACTTTTCGCCATTTTCTTCAATTTCTTTCAGAATCACACCGGTATTAGGCTTGTTCGCTTCCAAGATGTAATCCGGGTTTGCCAGAATATCCGCAATATACTTAACGAACTGTTCGTAATCTCCGGGGTGGCGTTCTTCAATATGCTGAATCCGTTCCGGGGTGATAATCACTTCATCGGTGGCAATTTCATCCGTAATGCAACGGTATTTTTCTATATCAATGCGGCCTACCGTCTGCACATTGGAACCCTCGCTTTTTACCATCGAAACTGTATTTTTAATTATACTCCCGATGGTTGCAAGGGTCAACCCATCTTTGGAACCGTTGTCCACAAAAGTTTTCTTCCATTCGGAATAACTCATATTACCGGGGACATAGTAAACTTTTCCATCCTGATCCCTTGCGGCTCTTTCACCCATATATTTTTCATCAATGGCGGGAACCGTAGTTCCACAAAATGCACAGGTGATGGAATCCAGCGTTTCCAAAATCTCCACATTCTTAACGCCCAATTCCTTATAGGTCTCTTTTGCGGCAAGGGCGTTGAAATAGCTTGTTTCCGTATTTACAAGTCGTGCGGCTTGGTACCGGGAAACTTTGAACTTCTTCTGAATGGCATCCGTGATTTTTTGGGGGCTGTCACCACGAAGAAGGCCCT
>OHQE01000709.1_pt1 | contig 12983 bp, 7 predicted proteins | sample 1577931 | NCBI WGS metagenome assembly OHQE01 (sample SAMEA3879552, study PRJEB24766) | human gut metagenome | biome: human-associated habitat; feature: feces | place: USA | collected 1985/1987 | reverse complement strand
AAGCCACCGGAAAGACGGCGGCAAGCTGGAGCTACGAAATCAAAATGGATAAGAGCGGGGCCACACTTTGCTGGAAGAACGGCAACATTGTGGACGGAGTGCCCATTGCGGTGATCTTACAATACGGACATGGCACAAGAAACGGAGCCTATGTGCAGGGAGTAGATTACATTAACCCTGCCTTGGCTCCGATTTTTTCTGCTCTGGCCGATGAATTGTGGAAGGAGGTGCGAAATCTTTGAGTAAAGAAGTAGATGAACGCGTCGTAGAGATGCGGTTCAATAACGCATTGTTTGAAAGCAAGGTTCAGCAGACAATGCGGAGTTTGGCGGCACTCAACGAAAAACTGATGTTCAAAGGAGCGGAAAAAGGCTTTGAGAAAGTCTCAGATTCATCAGAGAAGGTAAAATTCAATGCATTGTTGAATGCTCTGGACAATCTGAGCCAAAAATTCTCGGCTGTCGAGGTGATTGGCGTAACTGCGCTGATGCGGATTACAAATCAGGCAGTTGATGCTGGTGAACGGCTTGTCAAAGCATTATCGCTTGATCCTATTATCAGTGGCTTTCAGGAGTATGAAACGCAGATCAATGCAGTTCAGACGATTCTGGCCAATACATCAAGCAAAGGCACTACGTTGGACCAAGTCAATGCTGCACTGGATGAGCTGAATCACTATGCCGACCTGACGATTTACAATTTTACGGAAATGACCCGTAACATTGGTACGTTTACAGCGGCAGGCGTTGATTTGAATACTTCCGTTTCAGCTATTAAGGGTATTGCAAACCTTGCAGCTGTATCTGGCTCGACCAGCCAGCAGGCTAGTACAGCCATGTATCAGCTCTCACAGGCACTCGCATCCGGTACTGTGAAATTACAGGATTGGAACTCCGTAGTCAATGCTGGTATGGGCGGTCAGGTGTTTCAAGATGCCTTGAAAGAAACCGCTCGTGTGCATGGTATTGCCATTGATAGCATGATAAAAAAGGAAGGTTCCTTCCGTGAGACCTTATCCAAGGGATGGCTGACTTCATCTATTCTGACTGAAACTCTTCAGAAGTTCACTGGCGATCTCAATGAGGAAACCTTGAAGTCCATTGGATACACCGATGAGCAGATAAAGAAAATCATGGAGATGGGCAAGACTGCAAATGACGCTGCAACAAAAGTCAAAACGTTCAGTCAGCTGAAAGATACTTTGACCGAAGCGCTGCAGTCTGGATGGACTCAGACTTGGCAAACGATTATTGGTGACTTTGAAGAGGCGAAAGAGCTTTTCACAAGATTCAGTGACGTCTTTTCAGATCTTATAAACAAATCGTCTGAAGCCCGTAATACCGTGTTGGCCGGAGGCCTGAATACCGGTTGGCAGCAGTTGAGCACCGCACTGGGAGACAGTGCTGACTTTTATAGTCAGATGCTGGAAAAGGTCATGCTTGCAAATGGTTCAATCAGTCAAAAACAGATTGATGATGCCGGAAGTTTTGTCAAGGCTTTGCAGCAGGGAGGTGTTTCCGCTGAGCAGCTTCAAAATGGGTTGAAAGAATCGTACAAGCAGCTTTCAGTACTGGGAGCTTTGAGTGACGATGCTTTAAAAGCCAAAAAACTCGATCCTGCTCAGGTGAGGTCTCTGGCAAAGAGCTTTGAGGAAGTTAACCAGAAGGTTGCAGACGGTAGCCTGGATCTTGATATTTACTCCAAGAAAATCGGTGAGCTCTCCGGTCGGGAGCATCTGATCGAGTCCATTTGGAATGTTTTTGAGGCACTTGAAAAAGTTGTGGAGCCGGTAGCACGTGCCTGGCAGAAGATATTCTCGCCCATCACGGCCGATCAGATCTACAACATCGCAAAGTCAATTGACGAGTTTACTGCAAAGCTCAGCATCAGTGACGAGACAGCCGATAAAATCGAACGAACATTCAGTGGTATTTTTGCTGTGCTGAATGTTTGGAAAAATATGCTTTTAACCGTTAGTAAGGTTCTGGGGGAGGTATTCAATGCTGTATCTCCACTTGCTGGCGGCTTTTTAAGTATTACCGCGTCATTGGGCGATTGCTTGGTTGAGATGGCCAATGCAGTCAATAACTCTAAGACGTTTAAGACGACACTGGATGGTATTCACTGGATTATCGGAAAGGTGTCTGAAGGGATGCAGACCTTTGCAGGGGTACTGACTGATGTATCGAATAACGTCTCTGTCGTGTTCGACCCGTTAAAGACCCTTGGCGAGTGGTTTGAAAATTTTATTTCTTTCATCACACCAAAGCTGAAATGGCTTGCTGATAAAATCGGGGAGATTTTTGAAGAACTGGGAAGCGGTGCATCCGGTGCTTTTGGCAATCTGAATGGCAACGCACTTTGGGGTTTTGCGAATGCTGGAATGATTGCCGGGCTCATTGCAGGCATTAAGGGCTTTTTGGAAGCTTTTAAAGATATCGGCTCTACCGTTAAAGACACAATCGGGGGTGTGGCAGAACTTCTTAACAAGTTAGGAGAAGCTGTCACTGCATGGAAAAACAACAAGAACGCAGAAACGCTCAAGACAATTTCGACCGCTGTGGCAATTCTTGCTGGGTCACTTGTTGTGCTTTCGATGGTGAAGCCAGAACGGTTGGCTGCATCTACGGGAGCGATGATTGCACTGTTTGCTGAACTGCTTGTGGCGCTTGCAATTTATGACGAAATTGCGAAAAAAACCAAAAAAGTTGGCAAAGGCACCAGTTCAATGGTCGTTATGGCAGCAGGTGTTCTGATCCTTACGTCTGCGCTGAAGAAGATTTCTGAAATTGAAACCGAAAAGCTTCTGACTTCAGTTATCGCATTGGGCGCGGTGATGGCAGAACTGGTTGCTGCACAAGTTGCAATTTCAAAATGGGCAAAAGATGGTGCTAAGCATGCCATGAGTATGCTTGCAATGGCTGCGGCAGTTCGTGTCCTTGCAGAAGCAGTAGAACAGTTGGCAGACCTTGGCTGGGATGGCATTGAGAAGGGTCTTATTGCCGTAGCAGGACTGCTGGCGGAAGTTGCTGCGTTTTCGGGGCTGAGTAATTTTGGCGGACTGACGGCAGGAAAAGCAGTGGGAATTTTGATCCTGGCAGCAGCACTGAGTGTGTTGGAAAAATCAGTGTCAGCATTCAGCAAGATGCCGGTAGACGAACTCCAGAATGGAATTGGTGTACTGGGTGCGATTCTTGGCGAAATTGCGGTTTTCAGCATGTTGTCCAACCCGGCAGAACATGTGCTTTCAACAGCAACTGCCTTAACTATTTTGTCCGGAGGACTGCTGATTCTATCCAATGCTCTGGCAAACCTCGGCGGCATGACACTTGGTCAGATCGGCGTGGCACTGGCAGCAATGGCAGGCGGACTGATTGAAATGGGTGTCGCACTGACTCTTGTAAAAGGCTCTCTTGGCAGTGCAACCTCGTTCCTTATTATGTCGGTTGTGTTGAATGCTCTCGTTTCTCCGCTGAAATCTCTTGGCGAAATGTCACTTGAAGAGATCGGGCATGGATTACTCGCAGTTGGTGGGGCACTTGGCATTTTCGCGATTGCTGTTGGAACAATGTCGCTTGCAGGTCCAATCGTCATTGCTGTTTCTGCAGCTCTGAGTTTGCTGGCAGGAAGCTTTGCATTGCTGCTTGGAACGATGGCAGCAGTAAGCCTAATGCCTCTTCGGGTGGAAGCACTTGTCGTGGCACTTGGAACGCTTGGCTCTGCAATTGGCGTTTTTATCGCTGGAGTAATCGCAGGGCTTGGAACAGCAGCTGGAAGCATTGCTATTGCAATCGCTGAAATTATTGTAGCGGTATGCAACGCAATTGCACAGGCCGTTCCTGCAATCGGCAATGCACTTGCTCAGCTCATCGTGGCCATTTGCAATGTCATCGTACAGTGCAGTGAGCCTATTGGACAGGCTTTGTTTACGCTGGGCACTGTAGTGATCCAGACCATTATCGATCTGATCGCATGGGCATGGGATGGTGGCGGTGAGGGAGGCGGCATCAAAGGTGCACTGAGTGAACTGCTGGGAAATATTGTTGCATGGCTTTCGGAACATCTCAATCCGATAAACTTGTTTGGCGGCTTGCTTGGCACGATTTCGGGCTTCTTTGGCAAAATCGGAGAATATATGTCTCAGGGACTTGCTAATGGCCTGAATACTGGAGCTTCAGTGCAGATTGCAAACAACGGTGTTCAGACTCTGTGCAATAAGGTGAAGGATTTCTTTCGGAATGCGTTTGGAATCAATTCGCCTTCGACCTGGATGAGGGAGCTCGGCCAGTGGTTTGCACCGGGTCTTATAAATGGACTGAATGGAACAGCATCTATTGCGAAGCTGAATGCTGGAACCAAGGTATTTGGTGAAAATGTAAAATCTGGACTTTCCGGTACGTTTGATGGTTTGAACAGTTGGATGTTCAACAAAGGCAGCGATGCAGCCAGCAGTTTCTATAACGGACTGAGCGCGGCGAAGAACGTCCGAACTGGTTCCAAAGACGACTGGTTTGACGAGTGGTACGAAAAAGAGATCAGCAAGTACCGGAATGTGACTCCGAATACCGTGGCAGATGATGCTGCGGAAGATATTCTTGGAACACTTTTTGGGTCTGGAGATACGAGCCCCACCGGTTCTGGCGGTACAACCACTGGCAAGACCAAAAAATCCTCCGGCTCCGGCACGAAGAAGACCGTGGCCCAGCAGATCGAGGAAAAGTACAAGCCGAAGCTGGAAGCAAACAAGGCGGCACGGGAAGCACTGGACAGCGAGTACGAGCTGTGGCAGACCGAGAACCAATACAGCGCGGACGAGGACACGCTGCTGGCGAAGAAGATGGAGAACGCGGCGGCAGAAATTGCGAACCAGACCGACCGGGTGGCCATTGCACAGGCAAAGTACGACGAAATGCTGAAGCGCTGGGGCGCGGACAAGACTGAGACCAAGGAAGCCTACGCCAGCCTGCTGAGCGAAAAGACCAGCCTTGCGAAATTGCAGGCAGACCAGTACACCGGCCTGTTTGAAGACATCACGAAGCGGTATGACACCGACCTTGGTACACTGGAAAAAGAGTATAACCTCTGGACGGCCCAGAACAGCAACACTGCCTCAAAGCTGGACAAGATCGACCGGGAGACCGAGTACCAGAAGAACGAGCTGGAACTGAAGCAGAAGAAGAAAGCCAAGGCAAAAGAGCAGTGGGAGACCCTGCGGAAGGAATACGGCGAAAGCGACCTGCGAACAAAAGAGGCCTGGAACGACTATCTGGATACACAGACCGAGAGCCTGCAGCTTCAAAATGACATTGCAAAGCAGTCGCTTAACAAGCTGGATGCGCAGCTTTCCATCATCAAGGACGAACAGAGCCGGATGCAGAGCCGGATGGACCTGCTGACCAGCATCTACGGCGATGGCAGCCTGAAGGACCGTGAGGACGCCTACAAGCAGGCGGTGGAGCAGTACGGCGAAAACAGCGCTGAGGCAAGAAAAGCAAAGTATCAGGGCATTACTACCAGCATCCTCGGCACGGTGGAGGCACTGCAGAACATGAATGCCGAGCTGGAAAAGACCCGGCTCATCCAGCAGCAGCTGGCTGACGGCAAAGACCTGAATGGCAATCCGCTGAGCAAAGACGATGTGAACGACCTGAAAGACCAGCTGCTCTCCTCCCGCAGTTCTATGGTGAGCTTTGCAGGGGCACTGGCAGATGCCATGGGCCTTGAGGACAGCGAAAAAAGCGCGGTGGTAAAGCTTGCCAATGCCATCCAGAAGAACTGGGTGCCAATCAGCAATGCGTGCAGCGAGGTGTGGACGAAGGTCTCCGGAGCCATGGGCGAGGAGATGACAAACACCCTGAGCACCGTATTCAAGGCGGCATTCAGCGAGGAAGGCATGGAAATCGGGACGGAATTCGTCTCGGCCATTGCATCCGCCATGCAGGGAGACTACGCTGGTGCCATCATTTCGGCGGCAACGGGACTGATCGATCTGCTGTTTACGGACACCGGAAAGCAGCTGACCGGCGGGGCAGGAGATATGCTGCTGAAGCTGTTTTCCGGAATTCAAAATGGAGACCTTGCTGGAAAGCTTGCCAACATCGGGACAGCCGCGGCAAATGTCGGCAATTTCCTGAGTGGACTGCTGCCCATGTTGGGACAGCTTGGAACGACAGGAGCCGGTGCAGGAATGGCAGTTGGCGGCATTGGCGAAGCACTGGGCGGGCTGGGTGCTTCCATACTGGCGGTGCTGCCGGAACTGCTGATTGTGGTGGGTATTATTGCAGCTATCGCGGCACTAATCGGCGGTATTGCGTGGTTTATCAGCAGCCGGAAGAAGGAAAAGGCCACCGGCGCAAAGGACGTTGGCTCGGAGATCGACAAGGGCATCAGCGATGGCGTGAAGGAAGATGCGCCCATTGTGGACGATGCCGTGAGCGACATGACCGAGAACGCCATGGATATTGCGAAGGGTTCGCTTGGGACCATCAGCAAGGTGATGGGCGACGACTACGAGTACACGCCCCAGATCGTGCCCGTGGTGGACCTGACCAACGTGCTGGAAGGTGCGGATGAGATCGACAATGCCTTTGCGGCGACAAAATCGCTGAGCCTTGACGGAGACGTGAGCCGGAACCTTGCAAACGAGATCGATGCCGAAGTGCAGCTTCAAAATGGACTGAAGAGCGCCGGAAATGAGGACACGTTGCGTGCCATCAACGCACTGGCCGGGCACATGGACGGCGTGGCCGAGAGCATCAAGGGCATGAGCGTGACCATCAACGGCAGAAAGGCCATTGGCTACATCGATGACCGGATGGGACGGCTGACCGCAGCGAAAGTGAAGTGAGAAAATGGCGATCATCAAAGAACTGAACCCCGGTGATACCCTGAAAGTGTACGAGGACGGCGTTGCAGCAGAGTTTGTGGTGGCCCAGCACAACTACGAAAAAGACCTGAACGGCAAGGGTAAGACCATGCTGATGCGCACCACCCTGCTGAAAGACGCAGTTAAGTGGGGCAACAACGAGAAAGATGTTTCGTGGAAGAACGAGCCGACACTGCGCAACTGGCTGGAAAACACCTACGCAGCACGGCTGAGTAAGGACACACTGAAGACCATCGTGCCGGTGACGATCCGGTATGATTATGGTTCAAGTGAGAGCGGTACGCTGGAAGAACAGCGGTTCTTTGTGCCGAGGGTGGTAGACTTCAGCGGAGATACGGCGCTGTTTACGGGAATCCGAAGATTTTTTGAGGATAGTCTGAGCGGCGGAAGGGCGGATATTACCGAAGGAAGCAACATCTACGACTTGTGGACGTACGTGTTCAGCACGCGAAGCAGTAAAAACTACGAGGATGGCGATAACACCCGCGGAGAGGCGCTGAGCCTTTACGTGAAGCACGGCAGAGGTGCCGACCCCGGGTCACCTGGGTACATTAACACCTACTGGGATACGACAACGGAACAGTGGGGCGTTTCCAGCTCGAATATTCTCGTATGTTTCTGCGTGGATGAGAATGCCACGGTGGACGATGATGGATGCCTGACAGCCAACAGCGGGCCGGAGATCCAGAGCAATTACTTTGGCATGAACGGCGTATTTGGGCGGTGGGGAAAGTTCGGGCTGCCGTACCGCGTTTATGATGCAGATGGCGACACCATTACCGTGACCGAAAAGCTGAACGGCAAAGTGCGCAGGACGTTTAGGGCAATTCAAAATGGAGTATATCGGTTTGAAATATCACAGAAAGAGCTGGAAAGCTTTGACTGGAACGCCGACTATATCCTGACGGTAGAAGCCAGCGACGGCCGGACCACTAACCGGAAAAGCTGCAGAGTGAACCGCATCCGTTCATCCGGGTACGTGGTGTACATCGGGCAGATCAAAGGCACGGCGGATGGACAGAGCTACTACTGGACAGAGCGAAACATTCTGGACGATCCGTTCAACGAGAATGCACCGGTGATCCTTGACCCGGAAGTGACACTGGAGGCCAACGAGATCAGCTCATTTACCTTTACAGTGCCCGTCTCGAACCCGTTCTACGACAAGCTGGAGCTGAAAAAGCCGGTAGTCAGCATAGAAGAGGACGGCCGCGAGATCTTTATGGGCTATATCACCGAAATGGAAAAGAACTTTGAACTGGACATGGAAGTGACCTGCGAGAGCGAGTTTGGATACTTGCAGGACAGAGACTGTCTGGTGGAGAACAAGTTCTACACGGCGTCCGAACTGCTGGCACTGGCGCTGACCGTGGAGGATGACCCGGAAGAACACGTCGGCTTCAAGGGCGAAGGCAAGGTGTTCCTGCCCGGAAATGTGACCATAGAAAAGCCGGAAAGTGACACGGACAAGGAGACCAAAGCCATCAGCGACTGCTGGAGCGTACTGACGAACAGCCTGACCGGAAAGTACGGCGGATATCTGCGCCTGCGCAAAGAAATCAAAATGGTGGACGGCGTGCGCGTTTACACAAGATATCTGGACTATCTGGCAAAACTGAACGACAAGACCGATCAGGTGATCGAGCTTGGAAAGAACCTGCTGGACATTTCGTACTACATCAAGGCCGGGGACATCGTGAATTCGGTGAAGGCATATGGTTGGTACAAGAGCGGATGGTTCATCTGGGAGACCACGAACCCCATCTCGCGGGAAGCGTACAACGGAGAATCCATCAAGAAGTACGGCCTGTGCCAGCGCGTCCTTGTTGTGGAAGGAACCGATTCTACGGAAGACAGCCTTTTGAAGAAGGCCACGGACGAGCTGAAAAAGTACAGCGGTTTCACCGGAAGTGTGCAGATCAACGCTGCAGACCTGTGTGATATTGGCGTGGACACCGACCGGCTGGACTTTATGAAGGAGACGTACGTGCTCGCGGAACCGCACAGTATCGATGACTGGCTGCCCTGCACGAAGGAAGTGATCCCGCTGCATGAGCTGGACCAGAAAGACTTTACCTTTGGCGCGACCACGGCAAAGCTCTCGTCTTTGCAGGCGGGCAACTTTGCAACGGCGGGCAAGGCATGGAATGCGATCCAGTCCACCATTGGATACATCAACAAGTGAGGAGGATCAATGTACCATTCTCTTATTATAAATGTAGGCGACAACTACATTGACACCTGGGACGACTGGAAGCTGATCCCTTCCTCGCGGCCGGTGATCGCACCGCCCATTGAGCGGACAAAGTTCGTGACTGTGCCCGGCAGAGACGGCGCACTGGACTACAGCCGTACCCCTGCAAACCGTCCCACCTACGATGACCGTACCGGAAAAATTGAGTTCTACCTCGAAAACGACTATGCTGGCTGGGACTGGGAGACCGCGTACACGACCATCTGCGAGACCTTGAAGGGACAGCGGGTGCGGTTTGCGCTGGAGGACAATCCCAGCCATTATTATTCGGGTCTCTTGTGGGTGGACCAGTTCAAAAGCGACAAGGGGCACTCGAAGATCACGCTGGAGTACAACTTGCACCCGACCATGTACACCCTGAAGGTGGAAGCCGTGGCGCTGAACGTATACGATCTGAAGCTGAATAGAGGCATGGAGTACCAGCTGCTGGTGGGCGTTGGGCCGACGAATACGTTCTACCGCAAGATGAACGTGACCGCGAAACCGCGGGACGTGGTGAAAATTACTCAAAATGGGACCATTCTGGCCCTGCGGAAAGGCACAGCGGTGGTGACGGCAGAGTGCGGCGGCGTGAAAGCCGAGTGCGCCGTGACGGTAGGCGCTTACGAGAGCTTTACCATTGAGCGGGCACTGGACGGCGTGAGCGAGACAAACCCGGTGGGGAGCATCGTTGCCGGCATGAGCTACCAAAATGTGTTCAACGTAGGCGACAGCGAGAAGGAAATGCTGGAACTTACCGTAGAGATGGGCGGCACGGATGTGACCGGAAGTTGTGTTGCCATGGCAGAGGACAACGCGAGTGCACAAATCAAAATGGCATCGGTGACGGGAAATATCAAGATCACAGCGCATGCTGCAGCAAAGCCGGTGGCGGCGATGCTGTGCAATGATACCCTGCCTGTGGAGGTAAAGCCGCTGAAACGGGTAGAAGGAGCATTCCGGCTTGGAAGATGAAAGGAAGGATGATATTTGAGTTTGGAAGCGTACTCCGTTTTGAAAAATGGAAACGAAAAGCTCTCGGAGCATTTCAAGGTGCGCGAGTTCTACTGCCGTGACGGCAGCGACCCGGTGTTCATTGACACGGCGCTTGTGGAGGTGCTGGAGAAGATCCGGACGCACTTTGGCAAGCCTGTGACCATCACGAGTGGGTTCCGCACGGCAAGCTGGAACGCAAAGCAGAAGAATGCCGCAAAGTTCAGCCAGCATCTGTACGGCAAGGCGGCAGACATTCAGGTGCAGGGCATCAGCGTGGAGCGGGTGTATGCCTACGCGGACAGACTGCTGGGCAACGCCGGTGGCTGCGGCATTTACCCGCCCGGTCTGGGACGCGCCAACGGCTGGGTGCATGTGGACGTGCGCAAAGCCAAGAGCCGCTGGAAGGGGTGAGCGCCGATGGAAAGCATCATTGCCGCCATCCTCAGCGGTGTTGTGACCCTGATCGGCGTACTGATCGCAAACTCGCGTTCCAATGCCGTGATGGAATACAAAATTGAGGAGCTGACCCGGGAAGTCCGCAAGCACAACGGTTTTGCGGAGAAGATCCCGGTCATCCAGAGAGATATTCAGGTGCTGAACCACAGAATGTCCGACATCGAAGTACATGAATACGAACACGAAAGGAGCAACGTATGAATTTCAACATTACTGCAGGCACCATTGCACGTACCGCCGTTCTTCTGCTGGCTCTGACCAACCAGATGCTGAGCGCCATGGGCAAGAGCCCGCTGCCTATCGAGAGCACCACTGTGGAGCAGCTGGTGACGGCTGGCATCACGACCATTGCGGCACTTGTCGCATGGTGGAAGAACAATTCCTTTACGAAGGAAGCCATTGCGGCCGACAAGGAGTATGACCGCCTGAAGGCAAAGAGCGGGAAGTAAAAATGATATTTTGGGCAGGGCAGGAGCGGAAAACGTGATCCACACACGTATCCAACGCTGAATGTTTCTTCTGCACTGCCTGAAAATAGTTCATCTGGCACTCACCGAAGGCAGGAACTGCCGAAAATTCAAAATGGAGTGACCGGTAAGATGAAGAAAGCCCCTGCAACGATCGTTTATGGCTCTGAGTGGGAGCTGTGAGCGAAAGTTACAGGGACTTTTATTTTTAGAGGAAATGCGATATTATAAGAAGATTGATAATCAACAAGAGAACTGGACTCGATAGATGGCGAATGGATTTGGACGGGGCATTGTTTGGGTGGATTTTTTGGCAAAAATATATCGATAATACGAGCAAAATTCAACGGTACGGGGTTTGTGTAACACCATTTCTATCTGATATTTATAAAGCCAATACTATGGAGCTGTTCTCTCGAAGAATCGGGAGGATGGCTCTTTTTTTGCGTTTTAACGCAAAAAATATATGAACTGACTGGAGCTTTCTGCATTTTTAAAAAAGAAAAATCGTGAATGAAAAGTGCATAGCTTATAATTGAAATTTGTGGAAGGTGGTTTACGGGAAATTGTGGAGGAATACGCAGGGCGTGTTTTACTACTTTGGCAGGAAAATAACGATGATGCGTGAGGCAAAAATTGTAGCATAAAAAGCCAATTTTGTCTTGAACTTTTTGCCGTATGTGCTAGAATAAAAGAGAAAGGCATCCTTGTGTCCAACAGATATCTGGATGTGAATATTGGAAAGTAAATTCGGAGGTAATCACAATGGCTGATATGTTTGCACCGCTGGTAGCACAGCTGAAGGCAAATCCCAAGACGATCGTTTTCACCGAGGGCAATGATCCCCGCATTCTGGAGGCCGCTGCAAAGCTGCTGGCCGAGGGCGTGCTGAAGGTCGTCATGGTGGGCAACGAGGCTGAGTGCAAGGCTGCTGCTGCCGCCGGTAACTTTGATATTTCCGCTGCCGAGATCATCGACCCCGAGAACTATGCCGGTTTCGATGAGATGGTCAACACCATGGTGGAGCTGCGCAAGGGCAAGATGAGTGAGGAGGAGTGCCGCAAGCTCCTCAAGCAGGCCAACTACTTCGGCACCATGCTCGTCAAGATGGGCAAGGCCGACTGCCTGCTCGGCGGCGCTACCTACTCCACGGCCGACACGGTCCGTCCCGCGCTGCAGCTCATCAAGACCAAGCCCGAGAATAAAATCGTCTCCTCCTGCTTCATTATGGTCCGCGAGGGCGTGGGCGACAACACTGTGCTGGCCATGGGTGACTGCGCCATCAACATCGACCCCACGGAGGACGAGCTGGTGGAGATCGGCCTGGAGACCGCCACCACCGCCAAGGTCTTCGGCATCGATCCCAAGGTGGCTTACCTCAGCTATTCCACCCTGGGTTCCGGCAAGGGCGAGGATGTGGACAAGATGCGCAATGCCTGCGAGAAGGCCAAGGCCCTCATGCCCGACACCCCGATCGGCGGCGAGTTCCAGTTCGACGCGGCGGTCTCTCCGGCTGTCGCCAAGACCAAGCACATCACCGACGCGGTCGGCGGCCACGCCAATACCTTTATCTTCCCCGACATCAACGCCGGCAACATCGGCTACAAGATCGCCCAGCGCCTCGGCTCCTTCGACGCCTACGGCCCGATCCTGCTCGGCCTGAACGCGCCGATCAACGACCTCTCCCGTGGCTGCAACGCCCAGGAGGTCTACTCCATGGCCATCATCACTGCCGGCATGGCATAATAGGTCACTCACGCGACCATTGGAAAAACTTCGTGGGGATGCCGCAAAGCGGCATCCCCTGTTTTCTGATTTCTGGAGAAACGTATAAACATTGGAAAGTATCTGGGCGATAAGCCCTTCTGGCGCGTGACCGCGCGGCTGGCGCTGCCGGTGGCGCTGCAGAACGTGCTGACGAGCTCGTTCCAGCTGGTCGATACGA
>OHQE01000708.1_pt1 | contig 13001 bp, 9 predicted proteins | sample 1577931 | NCBI WGS metagenome assembly OHQE01 (sample SAMEA3879552, study PRJEB24766) | human gut metagenome | biome: human-associated habitat; feature: feces | place: USA | collected 1985/1987 | reverse complement strand
GATTGGGGACGAGGCATCGTGCTTCTCTTCCCTGACGAGAAGGGCTATAAGAACTTCGATCCGAAAGAGTTCGGCGATTTACCGGGCACGATCACATACGGTCTGGATATCGACGGGGCGATCCAAAAGGAGATGGCTACAGCGATGAAATTGCAAAACGCCAATACCTTGCCGATCTTCTTGATCGCCGATACGTTCAACCGTGTCGTATTTGTCTCTCAAGGCTATACAATTGGCTTGGGCGAGCAGTTAATGAAAGTTATACATAAGCTATAACGAACTCACAAAAAAGTAAAGGAGTTATCTACAACTATAAGGAGGGGCGGTTCTATCTATAAGGGCGCCCCTTTTGTATTAACCTTAATCATTCTGCCAGTGAGATCCTTCTCCCCCATAATTTCTATATAACCAATATCCTTTTTAGGGACAAGCAAGTCTTTCAAAAAAGTACCGTCATACAAGATTTCCAATAAAGGGGTCATAGGTAAAGGTGAGATTTGATATTGGCACGCTGGATCAAAATATAAATGGAAATATAAAATAACCGCCAGTTCGTTCAGTATATAAAGAGAAGCTAGATCATAATCAGAAGAGTCGATCCTTGCAAAACGAAAACCTTCCGGCAACCGCCTGTTACGTTCTAGAATCTGCTTGATAACTTCCCGCCGAAAAAGGATTTCAGTTCCATATAATAATCTAAGTCTTTGCAATAAAGTCTTGAATCGAGGCTCTAAGGCTACCGCTTTCCAAGAAAGCAATCGAACATTGTCATAGTCACCTTTCTTGATAACCCTTTCTATGAATCGATACTTTATATCGCCTATTTGCAAAGCTTTCGCACAAGCCTCTTTTCGTTCCAAACCTTTAGAAGCCATAAAAGTGTACATTTGTATCTCATCGGCTATTAATACATAAACAGATTTGACATTTGCCTTGCACCAATCAAACAGAGCAACCAAAGTCTTCTCTGAAAATAAACGAGAGCAAATACTCACTCCTAAAAAAGCATTCGATTCCGAATACGGATATATTCGTTCTATATAGCAAGACTCCAATCGTCGCTCATACAAGAGGCTCATAAGTATTTCTTTTAATCCACTCTCCTAAAACAAGAGGGAACATAACAACCACTGATTCAAAAATAAATATCAATACACTTTGCTGCATCGGAACACAAGCTTTCTCGAATACTTCAGATCCATCAACAAGAAAATAGTTATACAAATAAAATGCATCAACAAGAAAAAAGAACAAAAAAACAACCGGCAGCAAATAATAAGAAATGGAGACAAGCCTATATAAAAAATAATAGTTAAACAGTTTCTTACAAGAAGACCGCTTCATAAAATCCCCCAAACAACTGCAATCCGAAAGCCCATCTAAGGGCTGTTTTTCAAGGTATTCCCTTACTTTTCGCATATTCGTAGATTTCATCCATTTACATAACAATAGGAATCCTCCTAAAGCTGAAACCATTAGTTCGAAAATCTCACCTTTTGTTAACTCCAGTATCATAACCCTCTCCTTTCTTAATAAAAAACCAAGGTATCGCAGAAACCAGAATCGAAACAAGTGGAGCCGACAGATAAACGTATTCCACCGGATGAAAAAGCATCCACACCATCATGCATACAGAAGCCAAGAAACCAGCAGAAAGAGAGAATATCGCATACTTTCTCATCCGTACACAATCCTTACGGAATATCGCCACGCAAATCGGTATAAGCAATATGATCTGAGCACTATAAACTAAAAAAAACAAATCCAGAACACCCGGTATCACAATACTAACCAAGTAAATGAACAAAGGGCTGATAAGTCCGAATAAATAAACCATTTTCCTTCCATAGCGCAATAAACCCTTCATTTTCTCCGGGTCATTTGTATCTTCTATCGTCTTCAATGAATGTGAAGGATACAATATATCAAAAACAAAAGTCTGTATAGAAGCAATCAATAATGTATCTGCCGTAGACACTAATGCGGCAAAGCAGCCCGCCGCAAACAGAGCAAACGCCCAAGGTTCTTGGAGATAACTCAATAGCAAGGAACCGTAATCATTATTCGAAGGAGCCGTAAAGTCCGGAAAATAATTCAGTAAAACACCCAATGAAATCAACACACACCAAGAGATTCCAATTGAGTAAATAGATTGTGACAATCCTTTCTTTATATCCTTTTGGTCTCGCATGGAACAGACTCGTTGCCAAACGGACATATCGATCAACTGCCAAGGTACATTCACCACAATTAATGAAAGGACAAATAACACTGATAAGTTTGAAAATCCCCAATGGTCCGAAGCCAATGTCTCAAGACTCAATACATTCTCATTATGAGATATTAAGAATCCAAAAACGGCAGCAATCCCGACGTATGAAAACCACAATTGCATCTTTTCCGTATCAATAACAGCCTTAAAACCTCCTAGTGCAGTATACGTACACACTACCAGACTCAAACCCAAGATAATATAAATAGAGGAGACATTAGGGAAAAGGACTTTAGCGATCTTTATCCCAACCAAGATTTCTATACCATAGGTACCCAAGAATCCGATGATCGATAACAAAGAAGCGAAATAACCGATAAATCGGCTATCATAACGATTGGCCAAGAAGCCATGCAATGTTCTCTTTTCCGAATTTTCTATACGAGGAAATACCTTATACAAGATAAAGAAACCCAGCAGCCATGTCAAAGGAGAGATAAAAGCGGCAAGCTTATAAGAATATCCAAAGCTCAAAAACGCAAAGATAGCAGAACCTACACTGATATTCGATGCGGTCAAAGAATCCCTCAACTTCTCTGATGACATTCCTTCCGGATACCAGAAGAAATCACTTGGTTTATTTATCCCCCTAAAGACCCGGAAACCTATCCATAAAGACCATATCACAGGGATAGAAACAAAAAGGTACCACCAACTAAACTGCATATCCTTTAATTTTTAGATTAACAATACAACATATGGAATAAAGTCTTGGCGGCATATACAATGCCAACCAAGACTTATTCTTACCGCCCTCTCTCCTCACGGAGGTAACGACGGATGAACTTTAATTTATTACTTTAGTATTAATATTAATCCATTCCCGCTTGTTCATCCATCACGGAGTACTTGGTTACCCGCACGGGAATGTATTTTCGATTTATTTTATTTCTTTATAAATCTTATTTTACGATAGCCTTAACAGCTTCCTCGCCATCAACAGCTACCGCTACGATACCCGCAGGTACAGCGATTGTAGCGTTATCAGATGTAAGAACAGTCTCTGCGACTACCTTACCTAAGATGTTAGTGATAACTACTGACTTACCGGCTGCACCTTGAACAGTTACAGTACCGTTGCCAGCGATGATAGATACACCTTCAGCGTTAGCGCCTTCGATAGATGTTACCATATCCTCAGCATCAGTCTTCTGATATGCGTTGAAGATCAAGGCACCGTCAGAACCAGTCTTAGCTGCGCTGAACTCTGAATCACCACGAGTTAATACCAAGCAACCGTTCTGCATCTTCAACCATGCGGCATATTGAGGAGCTATGGAACCGGCCTTAACTTCCTTGTAACCTGCAGTAGCCTTACCTTTATTACCCGTAACAGCAGCGTCAGCAGTCTCGGAATAAATGTTAGACTCGAACATGAACTCATTGTTCTCACCCTCTTTACCATCCTCGTAAGCTTGAGCGGCCTTATCCGGATTTACGTAACGGAATGACCAAGTTACGTTCTTATGGTTGTCGCCTCGCAAGTTTACAATATATGTCTCGTTGATCTTAGCTTTCTCATAAGCTTTGATAATTGTCTCAGCATTCAACTCTTCCGGTTTCATGTTAGCGAAATCATTCACCAAGATGAACAAACTGTCGCCTGCGTGGATAGCCTTTACGAAACCAACGCGAGTATAACCACCGTCAATATCCATATACGGAGTCTTGTATTCCTTGCCTTTAATAAGGGCAGAGTCACCGAAACTTACCAAATACTTACCGTAGTTGAAGCCTTGGCTAGCAGGAGTAGCATGTGAGCATTTATCTGCCTCTACAGGATTTCCGGCGTTGTCGAAATGATTATGAGCATATGTACAAGGAACACCCGGAGTACCGGCTTGATCCTGACGAGCTACAGACACCAAATATTGAGGCTTGATATTGCCAGCGCCACGGTTTACCCAAGCGGTATCAACGATGAACGCCAATTTACCATCAGCTTTCTCCTTATTCCAGATACCAGCGTAATCAACCTTCTTTTCTACGAAGAATAAGCTGTCAGCTGTCTCGCTCTCTTCCAACTCGGCGTTGTCGAAACGACGATACAATGGAGAGTTGTCAACCTCTACCGCAAAAGCGGAAGTACGGATCTCATTGTCAGTGCCATCATCGAACTTATCATTCAACTTTCCTTCCGTCAAATCCAACGTGTTATCATCCACAGAAACCTTGACAGTAGCATAATCCGTTGATTTGTGTTTTTGTTCAGCAACTGAAGTTAATTCAATCTCGTCAAATATGACTTTACTTTCATCTTCATTCAACGTATACACATAAGCCTTCTTGATCTCGCTGTTGTCCTTAATTAAACGATAGCCATCCTTGTCGTAAAGAAGCGTATTTTCTTCGTCTTTCACTTTAGCAAGCTCCTTACCATCGATCTTACCTTCCTTAACCTCTTTACCTAAATAATCAGAAGTGAAGAATGAGCCCTCACCAACTGCATGCGTACGCTCCACAGCCTTCACTAACGCATAGTAATGCTTGCCATTATCGCAATTGTTCTCTTTCAAGAAGAACAAAGTAGGCTCGGATTTCATCATATACTTTTTAGCGTCAGAGTCATAAGAGATATAATGTCCCTTGCCATCAGATACATAGTAAGCGTTTCTTACCAAGCCATTCTCATAGCCATATTTGTCATCCTTGACTTTCAAGATCAAACGGAAATTGGACTTGCCATCATTCTCGTCTACACGTACGATAGAGTCCTTGCCTGCCGGGGTGTATAAATATTTGTCTAATGACAAGCCATGCAAGTAATTAAATGTATAGGTCTGCACCATAGCCTCGTTAGCGGTTACGTACTTATAACCCAACTTCGTATCCTTGACTAATTCGTCCGCTACCTTCGTGAAGGTCAATGTATCGGGCATTGTTCCATTGAAATAAAAGACATCACCGCTACCTTCCACCGCATAGAATTGGGTTGAAGTCTTAGGCAAAACACTTTCAGCAGACGCATCAGCTCCCCAATCATTGAACTCTCGGTTCTTGATCGTGACCGCAGACGTAGTAGAAACTCCATTCTTTTTAACCACCCATTGAGCAGCCGGCATATGATTGAAATCTTGTCTCTTAGCCTGATCAGCCCAGCCGAAATCACCAGCAAGGTTAGCCAACGCATAAGTACCGTTTTGGGCGAACTTCGGATTTCCTGCCTTAGCCTTAAACTGGACCGTATAAACACCATCGGGGATTGTAGTCGGTTTCAAACCTGTGAAACTCGTACCGATAGTAATCTTTACGTTTTGAGTTACCACACCTGTTTTTTCTTTTTCCGTCTCATCCGTATTCAATGACAATACATTTACACTGGCTAGACTAGCCATATAAATATACTTGTCGTTTACTACGTTTTCAGCGGATTGCCATTTCGCATTATCAAAGCTGTCCTTTATTCTTTTAGCATAAGCGGCATCTGTCTCATCCTCTCTGCGAGGCACTTGGTGCATAGCGTCCTTCACTTGGACATAAAGCTTGTCATCTACTGCATTATAAGTAAACTTATACTTATAAGAGCCTTGCAAACGTCCGTTCTTTAGAGTTGTATATGTAACTGATTCACCCTCCACGGTACCCGTAATAGATTTCGTATCCTTTAAAGAGCCATCGTCGTTTTTAGGCCCATAGGCATCATACGTATAAGTAAGCAAGGAACCATCTGTTTCCGTACCGCCATAATAAGTGGTATCAACAACAACATACAACTGCGCATCATCTTTTTTCTGGTCTTTAGCCTGTAAAAGTACATAGCCTTCAGTAGCGTCTTCCGCAACAAGGTCGGTCGCCGTCAAATGATTTTTCTTTCCAGAAGTAACCTCCGGAGTCATATTCAAACGGAAAGAGTTTTCAACTGCCGATTGCAACAAGGTATTTAAATCCTTTGCTCCTAATTCTAACTCCTGCGGAATATTACCTTGGTTCAATCCGATAGATAATACAGATGTTCCCGTTAAAGAAGTACTTGATCCCTTAACCAAGATCATCTTGCCATCAGACGATCTGGTCGCCAGATAAACATATTTATTACCATCCACATAAGAAACCAAAGTTTTGCCGCTGCCGTCAAGATCTTTCACTACCCACTCCGTAGCGCTACCCCCTAAAGTGGCTACGGCCGCCTCCTCAACTTTCTTAGCGGTTTTAGCCGCATCTACCGTTTCACCGTCTTCTTGCATAACAGCCTCTGCCGCCAAAGAAGGATCTACAGCGAAAGTCAAGCCTGTATTCTTGTTCACAAAAGAATAAACCGTTTGACCTAAAACGGTCTTCTTCTCCGAAACTGTCCAAGTAGCCTTGTTTAAGTTCTCCAATGTAAACTGAGAAGTCCCAGTCTCCTTTGTAATATAACCGAAGGTCGTTCCTTTTGTGATACCTAAGAACTTCGCCTCAGAACCGTTTTGAAACAAAACGGCCTCCCCTTTTTTAGGCGTTATCGTCGCATTAGGATCCGGAGTTTCTTCCGCAGCCATTGTAGCTTGCGGAGCAACTGGAGTTCCGACATACGCCGCTACCGTACCTACAGAGAAAGCAGATACAAGCATGGCGCTAGCCAAAAACGTTGTAAATTTCTTGTTCATAAATCGAAAATTTAATATTAATAATAGTGTTAATTAAATATCATTCAAGACCTTAACAAATCGTCGCTATTTAAAAACGACTAGTCTAAACGATCGTCTAAATCTTGCGTTTTTTGAGCGTCGAAACGGGAGGTTCGTTGAAGGAATCGCTTGTTTCGTGAAGGATAACCTATCCTATTGATAAGAAAGAGAATAAGCGATAAAAAAATCGTCTGGAAGGGTTGCAAGTATCGAAGAAACGCGTACCTTTGCAAATGACTAAAAGAATCGATCGTTTAAACTAGTCGTTTCTATCCCATAAAAAATTCTCAAATATCAACGTATTTAACTATACATTAATGTACGAGCGTACATTAAAAGAACAATTCATTTCTACTTTCAATTATCTATTTATATTTTACTTCCAATACAGACTATTTCCCGCGAATCTCCCTGTCAGTAAAACAGCATTCATACAATCCTTTTGACTGAAATAAAGCGCATATCGTGACATAGGCTATTCGTAAAAGAGGCAAGATAATGAGAAAAAGGAGGTTGTAAGCGGCGTTTTATGCGGCAAAGTACTACTTTTTACACACGAGTATCGACAAAAGCCTACACTATCGGTCGTGTTTGGCAACGCCAATAGTGCCGTTAGGCATCGTGAATAGTCAAGAATAGGGTCGTGAACTATCAAGAATAACCATCATAACCCTGTCACTTCCCTATCGTAACCCATTGAGATAGGTTTTTCATCCCATAAAATAGGAATTAGGATGAGCTAGTTTCGCTAGAACAAAAGAGCATCTTTTGATATCCAACTATCCAACAAGCGATTAAATATATTTTAACTCAAATTTAAGAGTAGACTGTACATTCCCCCGCAATAATCGATTCTACGGGCGTTAAGATTACAAACTGTCAAAAAGAAAGAACTCGACACTAGGAGCCATTGGCTATCAATTCAGTCAAATAAAACAGCCTCTTTCCTTATTTCTTCTCCAATATGACTATATATTCATTGCACATCGTACTAACCTTCTTCCCTGCCACATTAGTAGGACTTGTTTTAGAAGGCATCCTTTTGTTAGGTATTTCTCTAACAATAGTATCGATATGTGTAAAACCATTCTTCTCAAACATTTCAGCAGTAAAGTAATCTAATGGAATTTGAACCCCCTTAACCGTTCTGTTCCCTACGACATAACAAACGACTCCACCACTCTTTATTACAGACGCGACATTCTTTATAGAACAACTATAATCATTAAGAAACGAGACCACTTCCAAATTTCTCTTTGGGTCAATGCTCTTTATTTCGTCCAGTTCAGATTTAATGCTTTTAGTCTCAAAAAGTTCCTCTTTCTGAACTCGTCCCCCCATTAGGAGATTATCTAGTGTTTTAGCATTTTCAAAATTGAACCATTCATTTGCCCACCTTGAAAATTGTCCATAAGCAACGGTTGTTCTACTATCGCCATAAGGCGGAGAGGTTACAACCATATCAACACTATTCGGCTGTATTATATCGGAAGGGATTTCTATAGTACTATTAAAGTCATAGATACCTATATTACATGGATATTTTATACTATTAAACTCCTCAAGTCCATTTATATTTCTTATAACCTTTTCTTCAAACAATCGAAAGACATCCGGTTTGAAGTCTTTAATTTTCTCTTCCTTCATCCTAAACCGCTTAAATTCTCCATTCCTCGTAAACGACACCTCTCTAACAGTCTCGGAAAGAGGAACTTTAAAGAAATCAGCGAAATCTAAAGCCACACATTCATTAATTACTTGATAAATATAAGAAAGGCGCAAAAGGCTATCTCTGGAATACCAATAAGTATAATTAGAAATATTATCGAAATTCTTATTCTTGACCTTATCTTCAGAATACTCAAAGAACAAGGCTTGCATCATTGAAAAAGTATCTCTGATACAAGATAAATCATAATGGGTTGTTTTTACATGGCTCATCAATCTAGCCAATGGATTAAGGTCTGTTCCTATCGCATTTATACCTTTTATAGAAGCCTCAACTAACGATGTACCGCTTCCCATATATGGATCAAAAAGTAGCTCAACTCCATCCTCTGGCCTATATTCCTCTATTAGAGCTCTTGCTACTTGGGGAATCATCATCGCAGGATACGCATGATAGCAATGAGTAAATTCTTTGGTATCGGCATCCTTAAAGCTCCACCTATTATCAATCGTTCTTTTGTACATACCTTCCTTACTTATATTATGTGAGTGCAAATATACTCATTTGCTCACATATTGTGAGTACATAAGCATATATAAAACTATATTTTTGGGCAAAAATAACAATAATGATTAGAAAGACCGAGTATCAACTTGAAATCATCCTTAAGATAAAGGAGCTAAGAGAGGCCAACAATGTTAGCCAAAAAGAGTTGTCGAATCTCCTCGAAGTGGCTCCGGGCTTAATAGGGAGTATAGAAAGCCCTAAATTTCCACATAAGTACACCCTTAGTCAGATCTATAAAATATGCCACTATTTCAACATTACCATAGAACAGCTATTCATATCAGAGGAAGATTTTTCCAAAGATAGAGATATTATTGACTTACTCATATTTAATATAATACGTTATGGAGAATAAGGATTTTATTATTTCAAAGTTCAAAGAGGTTAAATCCTTGGAATATGTTCCAAGCAATAGAGCCAACAATACTGGGATTGGAAAAACATTTGAAGATTACATCGGAGTTGTCGAGAACAATTTAGACGAGCCCGATTTAGCTGGATTCGAAATAAAATCTCATCGCGGCGCTTCATGCTCTTACGTTACCCTATTCACTAAAAGCCCCTCATTTCCCAAACGTGCGAATGCTTATTTAAAAGATAAATTTGGAACACCTTATGAAGATGCACCATCTATAAATAGCTTGCATACGTCTATGTTTGCAAATAGCTATAACACATATATGAAGAAATATTCTTTTAAACTCCTAAACAACCCTGTCGCCAAGACAATATTAATAGGAGTATTTGACTTAAATACAAAAGAGCTGTTAGATTGTAGCGTAGGTTACACCTATCAAGACATTCAAAAAGCACTAACAAAGAAGCTAAAGAACTTATTATATGTAACTGCCCAAACAAAAAAAGAAGGAGGTAAGGAACTCTTCTACTTCAATAAAGCCGATATATATACAGAGCCATCATTTGAGCGTTTTATATCACTCTTAACCGATGGGAAGATAATGTATGATATAAGAATCGGGAGCTATAAATCTGGCCCCAAATATGGTATGCCGCACGATCATGGGAGTGGATTCAGAATATTAGAGGCTAATATCAGACTATTATATTCTGATCACGAAACCATAGAATAAAACAAGCTACGCTTCATTTGTTGGCTTCTGTATCAAGACCGGAGACAAATACCATAGGGTTTCAACGATAATAGGCTCAATATCCCAACCGGATATTATCTACCCAAAAGGTATTTCCCGGAGACCCTATGTATGAGCCTCCGTGACTGGAACAGAACTCTAAGATCATATGGGTTACCTCATCGTCCTCCGTTCCCCAGCCGATTTCTTGGACAGGGACGTTCTTACCTTTGCTGTTTAAACTATAACGAGCGGACTCTCCGAGTTGAAACCCCATATATTCTTTATAATCGCTACGTTTCGTGATATCGCCGTATAAGATCGTGAAATTGGCATCGTTTACCCAATCCGTATTTTCATCCATCCGGATTACCAGCGTACCGATACGCTTAGCATATATATTCCCGTCCTTATCTTCCCAACGCTTCTGAAGAAAGAGATTCACCAAAGGCATGTCAATGCCATCTACCTCCGATCTCTTGCTAAAACCACTCAATTTAATACGATTGGGATCACCGGAGAGTTTCACTTTATAATCGAATAACAAGGACGTAGGTTTTTGGTGAAACGGGATACCGCAAACGATCTGTCCCCACGTCTCCGAAGAATTCTTCGCCGGTTCCAGAAAATGGCCGAGATAGAGGCATCCACCGACCAGCACCTTCACGTTCATGATACCCATCGCCGAGATCGATTCTATACCCGTTTCCAGCCGTGCGCAATACCCCTCATCCCGTCTTTCGGGGTAGACACTGACGCTAGCTTTCGTAATCCCGCTCACCCTTGCCATCACGTTAGAACTGCCCCAAGGCGAAGCTTTCGACTCAAAAGGTCTATTTCCGATAATCGTATCCGTAGGGCCAACACAGTAAAGTGTCTTCGTCTCCTTCCCGATAATAGCCGATTCCGTGATCTTACGTACCACCCACTGATCCAGATCGCCATAACGGATCGCTTCCGTCTTTCGCTGGGCATATAGCGCCATACTCATCCCCAAAAAGACAAATAAATAGCCTAACCGATTATTTACTACCATAAGTTACCCTCCTATCCAAATCCTTTTTTATTTTTGCAGCGAAATTAATTAGAATCGATAACACAAGGCAAGTCCGTATAAAGAATTTATTCGGATTATCCATGATAAATAACAAACGACGTGAATAAACCCATGGCAGAAAAGCCCCGGACACCCTCCATCGCAATCTCTTTACTACCCGTAGTGACATTAGTCATCATGCTGGCCGTAGCCATCTATATTTTCCGGGGCGATTCCCTTGGAGGAGCCAGCCAAATCGTATTATTGATAGCCACCTCGATCTGCTCTTTGATCGCCGTCTTTCATTGCAAGATCAAGTGGGAAGATATCGAGGGGCAAATCGCCCGTAACATCTACGGGATCGCACCGTCTGTCATCATCCTTTTATTGATCGGAACCCTATCGGGCAGTTGGATGGTAAGCGGGATCGTGCCGTCCTTGATCTATTATGGGTTGCAAGTCATGCAAACGGATTTCTTCCTCGTGGCCTGTTGCCTGCTATGCAGTATCGTATCGGTCATGACGGGTAGCTCGTGGACTACCATCGCCACCATCGGGATCGCCTTGATCGGGATTGGCGAAGCGCAAGGCTTCAGTACGGGGTGGGTAGCGGGAGCGATTATATCGGGCGCTTATTTCGGGGATAAGATGTCGCCGTTATCAGACACTACGGTATTGGCGGCCTCCGTAACGGACACGCCCCTTTTCACGCATATCCGGTATATGCTTTATACGACCGTTCCCTCTATGATCGTCACACTGATCGTATTCAGCATCGCCGGATTCTCGAGGGAGACAGCGGACGCGTCCCAGATAGCCGCTTTCTCCGAAGCCTTGAAAGGCTCGTTCCATATCACGCCTTGGCTTATGATCGTACCGATCGTTACCGGAATCATGATCGCCAAGAAGACACCTTCGATCGTAGTGCTTTTCGCCTCTTCCATACTCGCCGGAATATTCGCCTTGATCTTCCAGCCAAACGCCTTATTGGAGATTTCCGGGATCACGGATAGCGGAATTATCGCCTATATCAAAGGCCTGCTGATGACTTTCTATGACAGCACGCAGATACAGACCGGCAACGAGGCCCTGAACTCTCTAGTCTCTACCCGGGGAATGGCCGGGATGATGAACACGATTTGGCTGATCATTTGCGCCATGTGTTTCGGCGGGGCCATGTCCGCTAGCGGCATGCTGGAAAGCATCACACGTATCTTCTTGCATTTCATGCGAGGCCGTACCAGCATGGTCGCCTCTACCGTCGTGTCCGGATTATCCTTGAACATCTGCACGGCGGACCAGTTTATCGCCATCATCCTGAACAGCGAAATGTTTAAAGAAGTATATAAGCAACGTGGATTCGAGAGCCGCCTGCTTAGCCGGACAACGGAAGACTCCGTCACCGTCACCTCCGTGCTGATCCCGTGGACGACTTGCGGCATGACGCAATCTACAATCCTCGGCGTATCTACTTGGACTTATTTCCCTTATTGCGTCTTTAATATCGTCAGCCCGTTTATGAGCATTCTTATAGCGGCAACCGGTTATAAGATCGTCCAAAAGACTGTGAAATAAGGAAATCAATCTATAATTCATAGCGTTATTCAAGGTATTTTTAGTATTTTCGCACCATCATTATTTAAGCGACTGAATGAACAATGGAAAATCATCTTAAGAAGATGCCCTCCCCTCTACTTTCACTAGTGCCTATCCTCGTGCTGGTAGCTCTTTTGTTTGTAACCATACGCACTTTTGGCAG
>OHQE01000700.1_pt1 | contig 13156 bp, 16 predicted proteins | sample 1577931 | NCBI WGS metagenome assembly OHQE01 (sample SAMEA3879552, study PRJEB24766) | human gut metagenome | biome: human-associated habitat; feature: feces | place: USA | collected 1985/1987 | reverse complement strand
CCAGCTTTTCCAAAATACCGGCACGGGTGGCCGGTGTCCCCAGACCTTTTCTCTCAGCATCCTCTGGCATATCATCTTTCCCGGCAGTCTCCATTGCGGACAATAGGGTGTCCTCCGTAAAGTGCTGAGGCGGACTGCTTTTGCCTTCTTTGACGATTGCAGCAGCAACCGAAAGGGTCTGTCCTTCGGTCAGCTCCGGCAGGGCTTTCTCTGCGCCCTCTTTTTTCGGCTCTGCATCCTTCATTTTGGCACGGTAAGCGTCCTCCAGTGCTTTCCATCCGGGGTGCTTCACCGTTTTTCCTTTGGCGGTAAACTCCCCACTGGCACACGCTGCAATCACAACGGTTTCCGAATAGATATGGGGCTGGGCTACGGCGCACAGCAGACGCAGGGCCACCAGCTCCAGCACCGCTTTTTCTCCCGCAGGAAGGGCAGAAAGGTCTGCATCCTTGAGATTTCTGGTAGGGATTACTGCGTGGTGGTCGGTTACTTTCTTATCGTTGATGACCGTCTGCGGATCACAGGTAATGGCGATCCCTTTGCGAAACGGCATAGCATTGGCAACCAGATTGACCAGCACCGGCAGGCTGTCTGCCATATCACCGGTCAGATAGCGGCTGTCAGTACGGGGATAGGTGCAGAGCTTCTTTTCATACAGGCTTTGCAGATAGTCCAGGGTCTGCTGGGCTGTAAATCCAAGCAGGCGGTTGGCATCTCTTTGCAGAGTAGTCAGGTCATAGAGGGCAGGCGGCTTTTCGGACTTTTCCTTGCGCTCCACCTTTTTGATCGTGACAGCTGCATCCCGGCAGGCTTCTTTCAGCTGCTCGGCAGCGGGCTTATCCGCCATGCGCTCCCCGGATACGGTAAGACCGGGCAGCTCCAGCGCCACGGTATAAAAGGGAACCGGCTTAAAGGTGTCGATCTCAGCTTCTCGCTGGACAATGAGCGCCAGCGTTGGGGACATAACGCGCCCGATGTTGAGTGTGCGGTGATACAGCACGGAAAAAAGCCTTGTGGCATTGATCCCCACCAGCCAGTCGGCCTTGGCACGGCAGAGGGCAGCATCTCGAAGTCCGTCATAGTCCGCACCAGGGCGCAGGTTTGCAAAGCCTTCCCTTATGGCGGAGTCCTCCATCGAAGAAATCCAGAGCCTTTTCATCGGCTTTTGACAACCTGCCAGCTCATAGACACTGCGGAAGATCAGCTCGCCCTCGCGTCCGGCATCGCAGGCATTTACCACTTCCGTTACATCCGGGGCGTTCATCAGCTTTTTGAGAATATCAAACTGCTTTTTCTTATCCTTTCCCACCACCATCTGCCAATACTCCGGCAGGATAGGCAGGTCATCATATCGCCACTTGGCGTACTTGGGGTCATAGCTGTCTGCATCTGCAAGCCCGGCCAGATGCCCCACGCACCAGCTGACACGCCAGCCATTGCCCTCCAGATACCCGTCCTTACGGGCAGTTGCACCGATCACCGCAGCCAAACTCTGGGCAACCGACGGTTTTTCAGCAATCACCAATTTATATCTCATCTTCTTCATCCTCCCATTCTTCCAGCACAGGCGTGTGCAGTTTTTTCTCTATGCTGTTTTCCTCATCCAGCAGCAGGTTATAACCGAACCGGTAGTCATAGCGGTACAGTTTTCCCAGCAGGTCATTGATGATGATGCGGCAAGCCAAAATGACACGGGTTTTATCCACTTGCATCAGCTGGTAGCGTTGATAATTGCTGTAATATTCTTCATGGCGGTGGGTATTGCGGACGGTATCTTCAAGCAAAATATCTACTGCGTCCTGACAACCATCTTCTTTTTCCCCTTCCATGCAGTTCAGAAGTTCCATTACCATAGGAAAGCTCTGTTCATCCATAGGAGCTTCTGCTGCAAGAAAACCGATCAGGGCAGATAGGAGCAGACGGGCTGCTGTCTGTTCCTGATCCGTCAAAACAGCCATCGTTTTCTCCGCATTTGGCAGGATCTTTTCTTCCACAAAATCCGCCGCGTCTCCTGAATAAAGCTGACGGATGGAATCTATGGACAAGGGAACCGTTGCGGCATCCAGGGAGAAATCAAAGGGATCTTCCTGTTTCGGTTTTTTCCGGAGTTTGTTTAACATGGTAGAAAGAATGTCGCCGCCAAAATACACAGCAATTACCAGCAGGTCAAAAACAGCAATCAGCTTGATAAATATAATCAGAACACTCATTTTTTTCGTTTCCTTTCTTTGAGCCAGCGTTCCATCTCACGGTAGCAAACGCCTACGCAGGGACTTCCATAATTCCCGCAGCCATAACAGGGGTGGCTTTGGGGCAAAGAGGGAGGACGGGAAGTTTCCTTCCCGCCCTCCGGCCTGCGTGTCATCATGCGTTCATAGGGACTGTCTGTGAAACGGGTCATTTCACGCTGTCCTCGTCATCTTCTTCTGCGCTGCCCCCGTCAGCGTCAGGCTCGTCCGACTCCTCATCCTCGGTTTCCCATTCCTCGGAATCTTCCTCGCCATAATCATAATCGTCCAGACTGTCATTGCCCTTGGTCTTAGGCTTATTCTTAACGAGCTTCAAGTAGGCAAATACGCCACCGCCGCCCAGCAGAGCCAGCAGAAGGATCAGGGCAGCCGGGTTCAGTCCGGCAGGCTTCTCCTTTTCCGGCTCCGGTGTTTCTGCCGGAGGTTCCGGTGCTTTGCCCGCACATTTACTCTTATCAGTTGCGCAGACCGGGCAGGCCGTATTGATTGCCCCTGCTTCACATTTTGTGTTGATATGCTGAACTGGAATCCTGTCACTCGATTTATCGGCAACGGCATAAAGAAAGGCCTTGATTGGGTTCAGGAAAAAGGAACTAAAATTGTTGACTGGTTCAAGCATGGTGAAGGGAAGTATTATTTGGGAATTGCGCTTGACGCTTTAGCAGTAGCTGGTGCAATTGCCGGTACGGTTGTTGCAATTGCTTTAGCTGTTGCCACAGGTGGTGCGGCGGCTCCTCTGGTGGTCGCAGCAGTTGCTTCGACCATCGGCACAGTAATGACGATGGTTGACTCTGGTTTCTCAATTTATAATAAGGTTAAAGCCTTGAAGGTTGAAAAGGAGACCGGAGATCCTGGCCGTGCGCGATACTACGGTAACATCAACGGTGTCAGCGATACAATAGATAAGACTGATATGGGAGGAAAAACTGCAAACGATGTGTGGGGTGTTGTAGGCACGGGATATGATGTAGTTCATGTTGCGGCAGATATTACCGCCGTTGTTTCTGGTACAATCGGTGCTGCGGGATTATCCGGACAGGCAGTTAAGAATCCTGCAACAGGAAAGTTCGAACTTAAAACAACTTATGATCCGTCCAAGATTAAATCCAACCTTAAGGGAACATTTCTTGAAAAAATTGGTTTTCGGAACAAAGGTGGCAAATGGACTTTTAACATTAAGAATTTGTTCAGTACAAAACGACCCACGGGTGCAATACCAAGAACAGATATATTTAAGAAGGACATTATTGGCGACAAGATCGGAGACAAAACATATAAAACAATCAATAAGATAAAAAAATACTCTGGACTGCCTGGCAAATACTATAAAAAGGCGACACAGATTGAAAAAATCTTTAGCCCTGATAGTTCGGGATATGATGTGTTTAAGAACACAACGAAATTTGTTGGCGGAACCAAGTTCAATATTTCATCCCCTATCAGTGATTTCAATGACACAGTTTTAAAAATTATTGATACAACAATAGATTTGGCATCATAGGGGGTTGATTTATGCGTTCATTTGAAATTAACCAAAGCAAGCGGAAAAAAGCAATTAAACAGGTTGTGAAGGCTAATGTTAAAACTGCAAAGGGCGGCGTAAAGTTCTGCTATGGACTAACATGGTTTCTCAGAATCTTAGCTGTTTTTGGGGGCTTGGCCAATATCCTTTATGTCGTTTTTCTTAGTAATTATATTGTTGATATTATTTTCTTGATCATGACATTTGGATTTCCTTATGGCTTATCCTTCTTATCGGCAATTGTTTATATTATTTCCGCTAGCGGTGAATATCGCCTAAGAAGAAGAGAAACAATTACCTTCGCAAATGGTGGCTTTGTCTACAGTTATCATGATGATCGTGCCGGCCTTTCTAATACTATCTTCGCCTTTAATGTTCTATACGAAAATATTAGCAGGTACAATTACGATGATAAAACAAAGGTGCTTACTTTGTATGGAAAAATCATTGGCGATACCTACGAAAATGATGAATTAAAAGCTTCGGATGAATACAATGAGATATCCCTTCTCGATGTGTATGATTTTAGCGTGAAACAATTGTTAGATGAAAACTGTTAAGGTGGAGGAAAGAGAATGCAAAATGTAACTGAAAATTCTCTCGATTTAATTAATCAAGGTTGTGCGTTAATGGCACAACAGCAATATGGGCAAGCTTTAGAGAAGTTTTTGCTTGCACAAATGGACTCGCCTAAGTATATCGATTGCTATGTTAACTTGGGTAATGTCTATTCGTGCTTGGAAAAATATGATGATGCTCTTGAGAACTTTAAGAAAGCCTTAATGCTTGACGAAAAATCATCAACGGTACTTTTTGATATTGGTAACATTATGTACCTAAAAGGAGACAAAGTTGAGGCTGTCAAATATTATAACAAGGCTGACGAGTGCGGCAATCTTACTGCTGATATGTATGATGTAATTGCCGGTTTATTCATTGATGAGCAAGATTATGTACAAGCATTAAGATATATCAACCGTGCTATTAAGCTTGATCCTATGAATGGGGAATATTATCTTGAGAAAGCTAAGATTTTTATTGATCAACAGAAAGCAACGGAAGCTCTTGAAACATTACACGAACTCAATAAGTTACTGCCAGATGCTTACGAGGCATACGATATGCTCTCCGAAATTTACACAATCAAGAAGGATTATGAAAACGCTATTGGCATTGTAGAAAAAGGTCTTGGACGTTTTCCTGATGATGTTAACTTAGCCTACCTGAAGCTCAAGGTATTAACAAGTTTTGAAAAAGATATGGATGCGTTATCCTACGTCATCCATCTGAAAGAAACTGGTGCATATTATAAGCGTGAAACAGATTTTGCACTCCTTGAAGCAGATGTGTATTTGCGTAGCAAGAACATTGAAAAGGCAATTGAATGCTTGGAGGGGGCGGCAAAGGGCGATTACAGCAATCAGCAGTTAGGATTTGTTTTGTCAACTATCTACTTAAAGTTAGAACAATTCGACAAGGTTATCTACATCGCCGAGAAGATGCTTTCTTCTGAATCAGAACTGTTTTACGCCGCTTCTGCCAAATTCTATCTCGCGCAGGCAAAAACTTTCCGTGGCGATGATGATGCCGAGAAAGTTCTTCGAGAAATTACTAAGGAGTTCCGACGCATAACGATTATGAACCCTTCCTTCTACGAAGGATATGTTTATAGACTGTTAGCACACAAGGCACTGAAGGAATTTGATGAGGCACTTAATCTTGCTGAATATATGAAAAATCTTTTTCCTGATCGCCCGGATGGTTATGTATTTAAGTACACAATTTATAAGGATATGAATGATATGGAAAAAGCCGAACAAGAAAAAAGGGAGGCATTAAATATAGATCCTTCTTTCGTATTCTAAGGAGGTTATCATGGTGGATATTACCTATGATGTTGATAAGTTAAGAAAGGCAAAAGAAGCAATTGATGGTCTTATTGATAATCTGAATGATGACAACAAAAATCTCACGGAGGCCTTAGCTGATTTGGAAGTTGGCTGGAAAACAGACGCTGGTACAAAATTTTTTGATGAACATAAGGATACCTGGTCTGAGTACGTGAAGAAATATGTCAAGAAGCTCACAGGAGTTAGTGATATGCTCCAAAAAGCTATTGACAGATATGAAAACATCGGTAATGAAGTGAAAAACCTTAAGGTTTAACACTTTATTATATACTATTCTTGAAGGAGGTGAAAAGAATGGCAATCTATGTTGAAAGAGAAGGTATTGAAGCCTGCATCACTAAGATTCAGAATGCAATTGAACAGCTTCAGGCTGCTGCTTCTGAAATTGACAAAACAATGGGTGATCTTCCTACATATTGGCAGGGCGCTGCTTATGACAAAGCTGCTACTACCTATATCGACGAATACCAGACATTGTTGACCAAAACCGTGCCAGACAGCGTTGATAGCTTTAAGCAGTTTATCAACGGTTGTAAGGACACCATCATTGATATTGATACCCAGCTTTCGGGTCAGTAACAGTGAAGCCAAATTCGCCTACCCATCCCAGGCGGGATGGGTAGGTTGATTTGGCTTATTTATTTTATAGGTGATGATAATGAAGCAGGACTTTATTATAAAACTGCAAGGCAATCAACATGCAAAGGGGCGCGGGAGACTTGTTTTCATGCTCCTGTGCTTCATTCTTGCACTTGTTATACTTATGATATATTCTTCAAAGTATTTTATCGCTTTATTAGTTCCAGTATTTTATCTTATTCTCCGTCTGAAGAGTATATCGGTCGAAAGGACCTTTTTATCTGATGCGGTTTGTACGGCCTCTATACATGATTTAGGCGTAGTGTTAACAATTGAATCAGCTCAGCCCAAACTATGTGAAATTCACAATGTGCTGTATTCAAATACCGACAGTTTTACGATTAGCGAACGAAAAGTTACTATTAGTTATATATGTAACGAGAAAAGGCGGCCATATAATCGTATTGTTGAATTTTATATTCTGCAAAATGACCCGCCCCGAAGCTTCTCGGCGGGCTGTTCTGCGAAAAAAATTTACATATTAAATATAGTGTAACATAACTTCTTATAAAATAAAATGCAGCAGGGGCAGACAGAATCCACAAAATTAAAAGAGAATTTTCGGCAGCTGAGTGTGCGGCGCAAAATGCCCGCAAAAAGGCGAGAAAGCGGAGGAACGATGAATCGTTAAAAAATTGTAGAACTTTGCGCGACAGATGTTGATTCGCATGGACTTTTATAGAATCTCTTGCATTTTTATGGAAAATTCAGTATAATAAAACTAATTTTGAAAGCTCACACAGACAACCAGGAGGTCTTACCATGGCTTCAAAGATCAATAAGGGAGAAATCCTCGCCAAGTTTTTTGATGACGGGGAATACACTGCACTGTTTGCTGACGGTGCAGTGAGCGCTGCCTGCGGCTATGCGGCAGGTCAGCAGGCTTACGCTGTTTACCAGAACGGCGAAGCTGTTACCGTAAAGGATGTTGAAAAGAACATCAAGGTTCTGGAGATGGCAGCTCAGACTGGCTGCCCAGTCGTCACCTTCTACAACTCCGTCGGTGCAAAGCTGGCTGAGGGTCTGGACGTGCTGACCGCCAGCGCAAAGCTGAATGCGCAGATCGCAAAGGTTTCCGGCGTGATCCCGCAGGTGGCTGTTGTTCTGGGTGTCTGCGGCGGCACCAGCGCACTGAGCGCTGCCAATGCAGATGTCTGCATCATGGCTGAGGGCGCAGAGCTGTTCTTCACCGCTCCGTTCACCTCTGCCGCCAAGGGCGACAAGGTGGCCGATGCCGGCACCGCAGCCGCCGCTGCAAAGGCTGGTGTGGCCGCCATTGTGGCACCCACTGCTGAGGAAGCTGCCGAGAAGGCTGCTCACATCGTGGGCCTGCTGCCGGCCAACAACCTGACCGGCCCTGCGATCTTTGAGTTCGAGCAGCCCACTGCTGCTCTGGCTGCCGGTGCAGAGCCTGCAAAGGCTGCTGCTGCCGTGGTCGATAAGGACAGCGCTGTGGAGCTGTATGCAGGCTTTGGCAAGTCTGTTTACACTGCATTTGCCACCGTGGGCGGCAACGCCGTGGGTGTTGTGGCCACCGGCAAGACCCTGTGCCACAACTGCGTGGCCAAGGCTTCCCGTTTTGTGCGTCTGTGCGATGCCTTCAGCGTGCCGGTGATCACCATTGTGGATACCGAGGGCTTTGTGCCCAGCGCGACCGACGACATTGCAGGCGGCATCCGTGAGGCTGCCCGTCTGGCTGCTACCTATGCCGACGCTACCACCGCAAAGGTGGCTGTGCTGGCTGGCAAGGCCGTCGGCCCTGTTTACACCGCTCTGGCTGCTGCCGATCTGCGCATTGCCGTGGCTGGCTGCACCGTCAGCGCACTGGAACCCAGCGCAGCGGTCAGCGTCCTGTACAAGGAAGAGATCGATGCTTCCGACAACATCATTGCAGCCACCAACGCAAAGGCTGCTGCTTACACCGCCGAGGTGTGCAGCGCAGCAAATGCAGTTGCCTGCGGCGCTGCTGACCTGACCTGCGATGCAGCCAATGTGCGTGCAAGCGTTGTTGCCGCACTGGAACTGCTGAGCACCAAGCGTGCTGCCCGCCTGCCCAAGAAGCACGGCAACATGGCTCTGTAATCGTCTGTATAAATCTTTTTGATACGATTTTGATTTGGAGGATCCTTCCATGAAGTACTACAATATTACCGTCAATGGCGTTGCTTACAGCGTCTCCGTGGAGGAGACTGCCGCTGGTGCTGCTCCGGTTGCTGCTGCAGCTCCTGCCGCACCCGCTGCTCCTAAGGCTGCTCCGGCTCCCGTTGCTGCTCCCAAGGCTGCTGCAGGCGCTGCTGGTGCCGTTGCCGTCAAGGCTCCCATGCCCGGCAACATTCTGGATGTCAAGGTCAAGGCCGGTGCATCCGTGAATCCTGGAGGCCATGAAGATGGAGAACGAGATCGTTGCTCCGCAGGATGGCACTGTGGCTTCCATCAACGTCAACAAGGGCGACACCGTCAACTCCGGTGACGTTCTGGTTTCCATGAACTAAGGGAGAGGTGACAATCATGGCCAAAAAGCCGATCAAGGTTACTGAGGTCGTCCTGCGCGATGCCCACCAGTCTCTGCTGGCCACCCGCATGACCATGGATGAGATGCGTCCCATCCTGCCGGAAATGGATAAGATCAACTACTTCTCCGTGGAGTGCTGGGGCGGCGCTACGTTCGACAGCTGCATCCGCTTTCTGGACGAAGACCCGTGGGAGCGCCTGCGCATCCTGCGCAAGGAGCTGCCCCACCAGAAGCTGCAGATGCTGTTCCGCGGCCAGAATATGCTGGGCTACCGCCCCTACGCGGACGACGCCGTCGAGTACTTCGTGAAGAAGTCCGTTGCAAACGGCATCGACGTCATCCGCATCTTCGACGCACTGAACGACCCCCGCAACCTGCAGACCGCCATCAAGGCAGCCAACAAGGAAGGCGCTCATGTGCAGGGCTGCATCAGCTACACCCTCAGCCCCGTGCACAACAACGAGTACTTTGCAGCCTACGCCAAGACCCTGGAGGAGATGGGCGCAAACTCCATCTGCATCAAGGATATGGCCGGTCTGCTGACCCCCTATACCTGCTACGATCTGGTGAAGAAGCTGAAGGAGACCGTCAGCATCCCTGTTGACATCCACAGCCACTACACCTCCGGCCTTGCCTCCATGTCCATCCTGAAGGGCATCGAGGCAGGTGCCGACATCATCGATACCGCCATGAGCCCCCTGAGCCTGGGCACCAGCCACATGCCCACCGAGAGTCTGGTCGCTGCCCTGCAGGGCACCGATTACGACACCGGTCTGGATCTGAAGCAGCTGAACGTTGTGCGCGCATACTTTGCAAAGCTGCGCGAGAAGTACATTGCCAACGGCCAGATCAGCCCGAAGAGCCTCGGCGTGGATGCAAACACCCTGCTGTATCAGGTGCCGGGCGGCATGTTCTCCAACATGCTCAAGCAGCTGAAGGATGCCGGCAAGGAAGATAAGCTGGACGAAGTGCTGGCAGAGATCCCCCGCGTCCGCGAGGATGCAGGCTATCCGCCGCTGGTCACCCCCACCAGCCAGATCGTTGGTACGCAGGCTGTGTTCAACGTGATCCTGGGCGAGCGCTACAAGATGGTCACCAAGGAGTTCAAGGGTCTGGTCCACGGTGATTACGGCAAGACTCCCGCTCCCATCAAGCCCGAGTTCACCAAGAAGATCCTGGGCGACGAGCAGCCCATTACCTGCCGCTTTGCTGATACTCTGGCTCCTGAGATGGACAAGCTGAAGGCAGAAGCTGCCAAGTGGGCAACGCAGGAAGAGGATGTGCTGACCTACGCAATGTTCCCGCAGGTGGCGCCCAAGTTCTTTGAAAAGCGCAATGCCAAGAAGCAGGGCGTGGACGGCGACCATGTGGACTACACCAATCAGTCTCATCCCGTCTGATCTTTCATAACGGATTCAGGAGCTTCTCGCTTTTGCGGCGGGAGGCTCCTTTTTGTGTTTTGCACCGGATCTGGCCCCAAAAATGGGCGGCGGCTCATTGACATGAAAATCCATCCATTTTATAATGAATCAAAATGGATGCAGCCGACACCCGGGCATCCCCGGAAAAAGAAGAGGTGATCTGCATGAGAAGCATCACGGCACAGCGCCTTGCGGAATTTACAGAGCAGGATTATGAATTTACCTTCGGCATCACCCGGAAGGAATTTGCCCAGATGCTGGAAGCACTGAATGCGGCTTATTGCAAGGAGCACCGGCGCAGGCCGCACTTTACCAAGATCACAATGCAGGATAAGCTGGTGCTGACTTTGCTCTACCGCCGCGAGTACCGCAGCATGGAGAACATTGCGGCAGAATACGGTGTCTCCCGCGATACCATTGCGGACAATATCCACTGGGTGGAGCGCGCACTGCTGAACGCAAATCTGCTGCAGAACAGCGTGACCTGCGTATATAAAACCAACTGAAACAGGCTCTGATACAGGATCGGAAGATTTTGTATCAGAGCTTTTTTGCTTTGCACCGTGTATTGCGGCCGGTTTTGGCGGCGGCACGCAACAGTGCACCTTGAATTTTGGGCCGAAGAATAGTAAAATGAAACTATATGTATCGTAACATGGGTTTGTGTACCCAAAGGCGGATACGTATACCGAAACTTGTAAGCTGAAACACTGAAAGTGTAAGAACAGGAGAGCGTTATGATCTTAAGCATGACCGGCTTTGGCCGGGGGACTGCTGTGCGCAATGGCCGTGAGATCACGGTGGAGCTGCGCAGCGTGAATTCCCGCTACTTTGAGTATTCTTCGCGCATCCCGCGCACCTGCAGCTATCTGGACAGCCGCTTGAAAAAGCAGCTCAACGAGCGCATTTCCCGCGGCAAGGTGGAGCTGAGCATGACCGTGCAGAATGTGGACGCTGCCGATACGGTGGTGGCCGTCAACATGGAGCTGGCACGCAGCTACCAGCAGGCCATGCGGGATATTTCGGAACAGCTGGGTATCAAGAACGATATCTCTGCGGGCGTGCTGACCACCCGCCACGCGGATGTGGACGAGGAACAGCTGTGGGAAGATGTTTCTGCCGTTACCGCACAGGCGCTGGACCGCTTTGTGGAGATGCGCGCCGCCGAGGGTGCCAAGATGAAGGCAGACGTGGAAAACCGTCTGAACTTCCTCGAGGAGTGCGTGGGCAGGGTGGAGACCTTGAGCGCAGGCCGCGTGGAAGCCTACACCAACCGCCTGTACGAGAAACTCAAGGTCATTCTGGAGGACCGCGATATCGACGATGCCCGCGTGCTGACCGAGGCCGCTATTTTTGGTGATAAGACCGCTGTGGATGAAGAGACGGTGCGCCTGCGCAGCCACATTGCGCAGTACCGCGATATCCTCAAGCTGGACGAGCCGGTGGGCCGCAAGTTGGACTTTTTGACGCAGGAGCTGAACCGCGAGACCAATACCATCGGCTCCAAGTGTCAGGATCTGGATATCACCCGCATCGTGGTGGATATGAAGGCGGAGATCGAAAAGATCCGCGAACAGATCCAGAATCTGGAGTGATACAGAAAATTCGGAGGGGTTTATGAAGCTCATCAACATCGGGTTTGGCAATATGGTCAGTGCAGGCCGTGTGGTGGCAGTGGTCAGCCCGGATTCCGCCCCGGTCAAGCGCCTTGTAAAGGAAGCGCGGGAGCGCGGAATGCTGATCGATGCATCCTATGGCCGCAGCACCCGTGCAGTGCTTATCATGGACTCCGATCATGTGGTGCTCTCGGCGCTTCAGCCGGAAACGGTGGCCAACCGTGCGGCAGGGCAGGAGGGCAAAACACCAGCAGAGGAGGAACAGACCCATGGCGAACGATAAATATTTGTTTGTGGTCTCCGGCGCGGCCGGTACCGGCAAGGACAGCGTGGTGAAGGCACTGCGCGAAGCACACCCCGTCCCGGTGAGCAGGAGGGCGTGGATTATTATTACCGCACCCGGGAGCAGTTCCAGCAGCTGATCGAGAACGATCAGGTGGTGGAGCACAACTTCTACAACGGCAACTACTACGGTACCCTGCGCGAGGAAGTGGACAAGCGCCTTGCAGCCCGGAAGGTGGTCGTTCTGGTCATCGATGTGCACGGCGCAGCGAACATCCGCCGCATGTTCCCGGGCGCGACCACCGTGTTCCTGCTGCCGCCGTCGGTGGAGGAGCTGGAGCGCCGTCTGCGGGGCCGCGGCACCGAGACCGAGGACAGCATTCAGGAGCGTCTTGCCACCGCCCGGCAGGAGCTGGCCCAGCGGCTGGAGCTGTCGGCCTGGGCGGATTATCCGCTGTATCTGCCCAATCCGAAGCCTCTGTGCCTGCTGGCTATCCCGGCGGCGCAGCTGAGGGAGGAAATGTATGGATAAAATTCTCATCTGCGGTCCCCGTGGCGTGGGAAAAAGCACCCTGATCCGCCGTCTGGCGGCCCTGTACCCGGGACCGGTGTCGGGGTTTGTCACCAAGCGCCTGACCACAGCGGATGGGGAGGGCATGTTCCCCATTTATATCCACCCCGCCGCCCAACCGGAGGACCGGCGGCAGTACGGCCCGGAGAATCTGGCAGGCCGGTGCGACAGCCGGCGCAGCGCCCGGTATACCCCGGTGTTCGATGAATGGGGCCCCCGGCTGCTGGTCATGGATGAGCTGGGCTTTCTGGAGCGGGACGCGTCTCGGTTCCAGGCGGCGGTGCTGGCGGCCTTGCGGGGCCCGCAGCCGGTGCTGGCGGCGGTAAAAAACCGGGACGACCCCTTTCTGCGGGCAGTTCGGTCCGTTCCCGGCGTCCGGGTGCTGTATATCACCCGGGACAACCGGGAGGGGCTATACCGCGCCCTGGCCAGGG
>OHQE01000697.1_pt1 | contig 13223 bp, 9 predicted proteins | sample 1577931 | NCBI WGS metagenome assembly OHQE01 (sample SAMEA3879552, study PRJEB24766) | human gut metagenome | biome: human-associated habitat; feature: feces | place: USA | collected 1985/1987 | reverse complement strand
AAATTGCTAGTTTTACCCCTTAAAGTTGAAAGTTCCGCCTATTCCATTCATTAATGTATCCATTTAATTTTGTCAGTGTAAAAAGCCTAACTTACAAATTTCCGGTATCTAGTACAGATAGGACTAATACCTTTCCTTCCATTCCAAATACTTGTCAGATTGCATATTCTATCCAATTTTATTATTTTGGTAGACATTATTTTCAGATCAGCTCAATTTGCCATTCAATAATGGAGAGGGTTGATCTTTCCTTATTTAGCCTATTTTCCTACGTAACTCACCGCCCTTAGTCCTATCTGAACTCAATCCATCTTAATGTCTTTTATCAAGAATAAGGAAGTTGAACGAATAAATATAAGAATATGGAAATAAAGACGATAATCTCAAGTATCTGCTTGTTACTGCTGGCGGTCTCGTGCTCAATGGATGATGATGCGCTGAGGGATATAGAGAAAGGACATTCGGGGAGTGCTGTGATAGAGGAGGGAGAGGTTGCCCTTTCTATGAAAGTTTCTCTTTTTTCTTTGGAGACAAAATCCTTGTCTGGCGTAGGGACATTGCCTGCTTCCATGGACGAGGCAAAGATTAATAATTGTACATTGATTTTTTTTGAGGGTGGGCAAGTCAATTCGATAATGGAAGGGCTGTTTGTAAATAGCGAGAATTATATCGTTAAAAAGAAAAACGGCACGGAAGATGACTGGGCAAAAGTAATCGTGAAAGTGAAAAAGCCTAGCCCTTACTCCGTAATGGTAATCGCTAATAGCTCTAAATCGTTTGCGGGTTGTCAATCGGAAAGTGATATAAACGATATAATACAGGATAATAAGGATGCTTTAGTTAAAGTAGGGAAAATGAATATCAATTTTGATTCCAACTTTGCCGGTTATGCGACAATTAGGGAAGCATTGGAAAAACCTTTAGAAGTTGGTCCAGTCCCTTTTTCTCAGCTAACCGCTCGTATAGAACTTGCGGAATTTAATGTTTCTGGTTTTCAAGGAGCATCTGTTCAAGAGAAGATTACTGTTACAGGAGTGGATCTGTTGAACTTGAATCCTGAGAGTTATACGACAAATGAGCAAACTCATAAAAATGCGACTTATTTGCAGGAGAATAAGACGTGTAATGTGGAGGTATATGATGGAGTATCGGAGCTTCCGTCAACTTATTCTTTTGTAGAGAATAAAAATGTATTGTCTTTTTACTCGTTCCGGAATCTGGCGGCGGCAGAAAGTGATCAAGTGAAAATACAAGTCCGGTTTAAGGTCGGAAATAGCGAGGAAAGAACGACAAGGCTGTTTGTGATCAATAAGGAGGGGAATATTTTGCATGGTGTAAAATCCGGATATGTTTATCGCTTGGTTGTCAATATGACTATTATTGGAGATAAGGTCGAGACAGAACTACTTTGCTATACAAGAGATTGGTTGAATAATACCATATCCATTCCTATGGAAGATAATTAAAGTGTAAACGGGTAAAATAAAAATACAAGATTATGAAAATAAGGAATATATTATCAGTGCTGTTTGTCGGACTGCTTTTCACGAGCTGTAACTCGGAAGAAGAAGTTCAGCGAGGAAATGAGGACGGGCGGGATATCTCATTCTCTATGACTCTTACTTTGGGAGAAGTGACAGCGATGACGAAAGCTGGAGGGGATATCGCTGAAGGGTATACATATTCGACGGAGGATGAGGTAAAAGTGAATAATGTTGTGGTCGCTATATTCAATGAGGCGAATGGAACTGTGGGTGAGTGCTTGGAGTACAAGTCTGTAGCGTTTGACGGGGGAATTTCCAATTCTACCGTAACGATTGATGGAAAAACATTGATTGCTTATAAAATTGATAATATACAAGCAAAGACAGGTAAGGTTCGTATCGTAGCGATTGCGAATTCAACGCATTATGAGGACTTGGCTAGATTGGAAACGACTACTTATGAGAACCTGAAAGGTTTGTCGGAAACCGTTTCAGGTGGAACTTTTGATGCTTCAAATTTGGTAAAGGTCGGGGAGTTGGCTGCGTATGACCTAAATACGGCTGTGACAAGTATATCTGTTCCGATGACACAATTAGCGGCACGCATCGATATGAAGTTTACGGTAGATGAAGAGCCGGAGACTGTGTCTACAACAGCTGATACAAAAGTAACCAACCAGTGGTTCTATACTGTAACTAAACTTACGGTCAAGAATATCAATCAGAAATCAGATTTAATATTGCTTGGTCGAGATAATCAATATGATGATGCTTTCTCTACGGCAAAGGATATTACATTGCAAAATGGCGTTGCGTTACCTTTTTATACCTATGAGAAGTTGAACACAACGTTAACCCCATTGTCTATATATGTAACGGGTGATTTACAAAAGATACAGGTCACTACTACCTTTAATGAGGATATGACTATTCAAAATGTAACAAAGGGAAGTATTATAGAGGAAGAGAAAGATCATTCTTATAAATATGAGGATTTTAATCCTACGACAGAGCTTGAAGGATGTACGACAAATGGTATCATACATGGTAATAGATATGAGCTTACAGGTAAAATATCCATGAAGACACAACGAATCAACTTTACGGTATCTACAACACCGTGGGAAGGCGTGGAAAAGTTTGTCGTGGATGTGGTTATTGCGGATTTGAAGTATTTGTTCGTTAGGGAGGCTAAGGTGGTGATGGCGAATATCACTGAGTATAAGATAGAGTTTGCTTCTAGCTCGAATATTACGATTGATCAACCATCTTATGCGACTTATGAAAAGTATGAGTTAAAAGGAAATGTTATTACTAAAGGTACGGGATATTATTATCCAAGAAATAGTCAGTATCCATCAATAACTAGTGATTTAGGAAAGAGTGGATATATCAAAATTACAAGTGATTTACCGGATAATTATTTCCCAAAGCAATTTATTTTTGGAGTTAGTAATAGAGAGGGTTTGAAAGTCTCAGGAATTATTGTGGATCAATATCCACCTCAATATCTGACGGGGCAAAAGTCTGAAGGAGGGAATAAAGATTCAAGTGCAGACTATTATTCTAATCCAAATCTGTTTACAATTACAACAATTGCTCCCGGATATTGGATTATTGGTGATCCTTCTCATGTCGTAAATGGAAAAGTAGAGACAAAGGATGATGAGCTTTCCAATAATATGATCTCTCCTCGTTTTATTGCGGCATCAAGGTATGCGGCAGTTTCGACAGGTACGTATACATGGCAAATGGCACATGATAGATGTCTTACATATTGGGAGACTTTAGATCCGAAGAAGACAGGGAAGAGTGCTACTTATCCTCCCGGTAAATGGAGGATGCCTACATCAGCGGAGCTTGAATTTATGGATGTAATACAGGAAAACTCTTCGGCTGTCAATTATCTGTTAAATTCAGATGGCCAATATTGGGTAGCGAGAAAGCCTTGGTACTATGATATTGGTAAAAATACAGTCTATCCGGCTAAAAATGCAAGCACTACGATTTCTGGTGGTGGAGCTCGTTGTGTTTATGATATATATTAATAATGTAATATGTGATAATTATGAGAAGAAAATTATATAGCCTGTTTTCCATTTTTCTGTTGCTCGCTTCCTGTGCGACAGAGGAAATAGAACAAATAGAAAATCAACCGACAGAAGGATCAATGGTTTCTCTTTCGTTCTCTGTAGATGCTCCGAATGCTCTTGAGATTACGAAAGCGACCGGGGATGTGGAGAAAGGCGTTGAGTCCTTATATCTATATACGTTTAAGGAGAATGGAGAGTTTATATCTCCAGTCGTAAAGGCAGAGGTTTCTGGCAATGGATATACGGCTACTATCTCAAAAGAGACCCGTACCATCCATTTTGTCGCCAATGATGGAACGTTAACCCCTTCCCTAGAAAGCGGAATGGCCTCGTTAGTGACAGATAAGCAAATCTTTTGGGGAAAGAGAACTTTTAGTGATATTCCTGCGAAAAATATAAGCAATAGTCTGGAAGCTGCTGGTAGTAACAATGTTGAACTACTACGAAACTGGGCTAAAATAACGCTGAATCTCTCTTCGGAGGCTGCTGTGAAATTAAAAAATGTTTCTTATCTTATTTATAATGAATCGCAGTTGGCATCTATTGGGTATAAAGATGAGGGAAAGTTGAATATTCCAAATCAAGATTTTTATGCGCCACAGAATGAGCCAGATGCTAGTAAATATGCGAAGCCGGGTAAATCTGTGTATACTTTTGAACATTACAACCAAGATAAGAAAGCGACTTTTGTTATTATTAAGGCGCAATTTGATGGTAGCGAGACCTATACATATTATAAGATTGATCTTGCCGTAAAGGAAGAGAATGATAAGGTAACTCGTGTTTATGATGTCGTTCGTAATTATGCCTTTAATATAACGGTCAAGAGCGTTTCCAGAAAAGGAGCTACGTGGGCTGAGGTTATAGATGAAAATGTGATAGCGGATAATAATATCACGGCCTCGGCTATTATGGAAAAGTATCCGAATATAACTTATGATGGCGAGGCCTTGAATGTTACAAAGACGACATTCGTTTTTACGGGGTCTTCTAACACATTGTCGATGACTGCGACATATGCGGGAACGGGGCAATTGAGCGTGGTTCCAGATGAGGGTATGTCGGATGTCGTAGAAGGTAACTTAAGTTATCCTTCTAGTATTCCTTCCGGCAATCAGACGATAACGATTACAGCTGATATAAAGCCGGCTCCCGGCTCCGGCGAGAAAATAGCGTATTTCTACGTGGTAGGAGGTAATTTGCAGCGTAAGATTAAATTGGTCTTACGTCCCCCTTATAACTTTGTCAATCCGAGATTTGAAGACGTGAAGGAGGGAACGGGTACAAATGAAATTGCCGCAGGTCAGAAGCAAGATACTTATCTGAAATTTTCGATACCGGAAGATATTGATGAATCCTTATTCCCCATTGAATATAAGATATATACTAAAAAACTGTATGCGGTAGAACCCGGTGTTCGTTTGGAAACGACCGGAGCGAGCGATTGGTACTACGTCTATACGGATCAGATATTTAGTCCTGAAGAGAAGATTATTCAATTTAAAACGAATACAGCAAATGATGGTGAAGATGATGTTATTTTAAAGGCTGATTTATTCAATCCTGTTTCTGATTTGAGTTATACTAGACCTGAAAAAGTTAAAGAGACAAAAACTTTCTATTTGCAATGTCGAAGAAATGGAAGCAATGTGGGAAGTAATGTAACGATCACTTATTCCATATCAAGTGGTGGAGGAGCAACAATTAGAACTAATAGTAGCTCTAGAATAATATTGGATAAAGTATCCGTGTATGCAGATGATGAAATAACGTTTACACACACATATTCAAGAAAGACGTATACTGCGAAAATGTCTGTGTCTGATTTAGAAAAAAGTAGTGCTAGTAATTATGTATTTGTAAATATGCAATAATAATAACGGGTTCCCATCCATCATGTGAATGACGGATGCGGGGAGCGTGCAGCACACAATGGATTGAATTTGTTTTACACATAGGCTGCACCTCCTCCCCGGCCCTTTACCTCATATAGCATTCGTGCTTTATTGATGCCATTCATTCCGTAAGGAGATGAGCGGCATCGCTTTCTTCATTTGCCGATGACGTTAATTTACTTGCCCCATGCAGTTAACTTGCTTTGGTCTGATATCAAAGGTTCTTGTGTAAAAAATTGCGCAACCCTTTGTTTATTAAAAAAAAGGCTCTATCTTTGCAGCCCGAATAAGTATGCGAATAATAATAAATAATATAGAAAGATGAAAAGAACATTCCAACCTTCCAACAGAAAAAGAAAGAACAAGCATGGCTTCCGTTCAAGAATGGCTACCGCTAATGGCCGTAGAGTATTAGCTTCTCGTCGTGCTAAAGGCAGAGCTAAATTAACGGTATCTGACGAATACAACGGATAATTAGTCACGTTCTAAAGATTTATAAAGAAAGTAGAGGTTTTTTCCTAAAAAGCCTTTACTTTCTTTGTTTTTGTAGTATTGCTCTGGTGGATATTGGTCTATATGCCGTTTTTTTTCTACTTTTGAACCGCCTACAAATACATACGTGAAATGAGTAACTTTTTTGTAAAACTGATAAAGAATCCGTTTGTCATCAATCTCTTGTTGGTGATAGTCGTGTCGTGCGGCGTTGTTTATGGCGTGCTGGCGTGGCTGGATTCTTATACCCGCCATAATCAAGCGGTGGTCGTTCCGGACGTGAAAGGAATGAAGCTAGAGGACGCCGCCGAGTTTTTCGGGAATAATAAGCTACGCTATAACGTGATCGATTCCGTATTCTCGAAAGATGTGGCTCCGGGCTCCATCGTGGAGTTGGTTCCCGGTGTCGGATCGAAGGTGAAAGAGGGGCGGATCGTCTTTGTTACGATTAACGCGTTGACCTCCCAGATGGCCGTGATACCGGAGGTGGAAGACTTATCTTTCCGTCAGGCGTATGCCTTGCTGCGGGCCCGTGGCTTCTCGTCGGTCGAGATAGAGTATGTGCCGGGCGATTATAAAGATTTGGCGATGGGGGTGGAGTTAAACGGGCGTACCTTGCTCAAAGGGGAACATGTACCGTTGACCGCTCATCTGGTATTGAAAGTAAGCAGTGGCGATCCGAATATGCTTCCCGACTCATTGACTTTGGATAGTATTCCGGTAGAACCATTGGATAGTGATATAGAAAACTGGTTTTAAGGGAATGGACGAGTTTTTGGACGATATGGATGATGAACAGGTAGACGACCTGTTGATGCCGGAAGAAGACGAAACATCGTCGAGCCAGATGTATGAGCATTTCCGTTTCGTAGCGGACAAGGGGCAATCCCTGCTCCGGGTGGATAAGTTCTTGGTAGACCGTATGATGGGCGCTACCCGTAACCGCATCCAATTGGCGGCTGAGGCGGGTTGTATCTTGGTGAACGATAAGCCGGTGAAAAGTAATTACCGGGTGAAACCTTTGGATGTGGTTTCTGTCGTGATGGATCGCCCACGCCGGGAACTGGAGATTATCCCCGAAGATATCCCTTTGAATATAGTATATGAGGACGATGATTTGCTGGTGGTGAATAAGCCGGCAGGCTTGGTCGTACATCCCGGTCACGGTAATTATACCGGTACGTTGGTGAATGCCTTGGCTTATTATTTGAAGGATGATCCCTACTATGATCCTTCCGATCCTCGTTTAGGCTTGGTACACCGTATCGATAAGGATACGTCGGGCTTATTGGTGGTGGCTAAACGCCCGGAGGCCAAGAGTAACCTAAGCCTGCAGTTCTTCAACAAGACAACCAAACGTAAATACCGTGCCTTGGTATGGGGCATCGTTCAAGAGGATGAGGGGCGTATCGAGGGAAATATCGGCCGTGACCCTCGTGACCGTATGCAAATGACCGTCTTCCCGGAAGGCGATCAAGGCAAGACTGCCGTCACCCATTACACCGTATTGGAACGCTTGGGCTACGTGAGTTTGGTGGAGTGCCGTCTGGAGACGGGGCGCACGCACCAGATCCGTGTACATATGAAATATATCGGTCATACGCTTTTCAACGATGAGCGGTATGGCGGACATGATATCTTGAAAGGAACAACTTTTACTAAATATAAACAGTTCGTGCAAAACTGTTTCGCTATTTGTCCACGTCAGGCCTTGCATGCTAAGACGTTGGGGTTCGTTCATCCTACTACGGGAGAGGAGATGTTTTTCGATTCCGAGATTCCTTCCGATATGCAGCAGCTGATCGACAGATGGCGTGTATATGCGAACACTAAAGAACTATAAAAATGAAAAAGAACATCGCTATCGTAGCAGGGGGAGATTCCTCCGAGATCGTTATTTCATTAAAAAGTGCGGACGGAATCTACTCTTTTATTGATAAAGACAAATATAATTTATATATTGCCATCGTTAAGAGGGATGAGTGGGCGGTTATACTTCCTAGCGGGGAACATACACCAATTGATAAGAATGATTTTAGCTTCAAGGAGAATGGCGTGACGAGGCATTTTGACTTCGCTTATATAACGATACACGGTACTCCGGGCGAGGACGGACGTTTACAAGGATATTTCGATATGATCGGTATGCCTTACTCGTCTTGCGGGATGCTGGTGAGCGCTTTGACATTCAATAAATACGTATGTAATCATTACTTGAAAGACTTTGGTGTAAAAATTGCCGCATCCATTCATTTATTCAAGGGAGAGACTATTACGGACGAAGAAGTCGTGACTCGTTTGGGTTTGCCTATTTTCGTGAAACCAAACGATGGGGGTAGTAGTTTTGGCGTGACGAAGGTGAAAGAGGTCTCCGCTATCCAGCCCGCTATCGCTAAGGCGTTTGGGGAAGGACGTGAGGTGATTCTTGAGAGCTTTATCGATGGAACGGAAGTGACATGCGGTTGCTATAAGGTGGAGGGTAAAGAGGTTGTCTTTCCTTTGACCGAGGTGGTTACGGATAACGAATTCTTCGATTTCGACGCAAAGTATAACGGGCAGGTGGACGAGATCACTCCGGCCCGTATCTCCGCCGAGTTGACGGAGTTGATACAGCGCAAGACATCAAGGATCTACGATATATTGGGCGCCAAAGGACTGATTCGTGTGGATTATATTATTCCGGCAGACGGGGAGCCTGTCTTACTGGAAATAAACACGACACCGGGAATGACGGCTACCAGCTTTATCCCACAGCAAGTACGTGCGGCGGGATTGGATATAAAGGATGTCATGACAGACATTATTGAAGACGAACTCAAAAACAGAAAAACAAAATGAATAGATATGGATACAGAAACAGTTTCCCCTAATTTCGACGACATCCGTCCGCTGAACAACAGTGAGGTGAAGGACGCGATTGAAAAATTGGTCGCCAATGAGGATTTCGAGCGGGCTTTACGTTACATAAAGCCGAATTTGAATTGGGAGGAATTCTCAGTTGCCATGCGTGCTTGCAAGACGAAGGAGGAGTTTAAATCTACTCTGGCCTATGACGCTGTAATGACGGTGGCGAAAAATACTACTTTCTCGCTTACTATCTCAGGGCGTAGCCGTCTGCCGAAAGATAAGGCGGCCTGTACGTTTATCTCGAACCATAGGGATATCGTATTGGATGCCTCCTTCTTGAATGTCATGTTATATGATGTGGGGTATGGTATGACGCAGGTCGCTATCGGCGACAATCTTTTAATCCGTCCGTGGATCGAGACATTGGTACGCTTGAACAATAGTTTTATTGTGAAGCGTGGCGTTTCTGTTCGTCAGATGTTGGAGGTCAGCAAGACGCTTTCCGCCTATATCCATCATGCGATCAAGAATGTGAACGAGTCTGTATGGATCGCCCAGCGTGAGGGACGTGCTAAGGATTCGGACGATCGTACGCAGGGCAGCGTATTAAAAATGTTGAGTATCGGCGGTGATAAGGACAATCTGTTGTTGAATTTGATGGATTTGAATATCGTGCCGGTCGCTATCTCCTACGAGTTTGATCCTTGCGATTTTTTGAAGGCGAAAGAATTTCAGATGAAGCGGGATGATCCGGATTTCGTGAAATGCCAGCGGGATGATCTATTGAGCATGGAAACGGGTATCTTGAACAATAAGGGTCGTGTCCACTTTACGATTACTTCCCCGATCAATGATTCCTTGGCTAAACTGGACAAGGATATGGAGAAGAATGAGCTGGTAAGCGCTATCGCGTCCGTTATCGACCGGGAGATCTATAAGAACTATCGTTTCTATCCGTGCAATTACGTGGCGTATGACTTACTGAACGGCACTCGTCGTTTCCAAGAACATTATGGTCCGAAGGATAAGAAGCAATTCGAGGAATACTTGCAAGGACAATTGGATAAGATCGTCCTTCCGAACAAGGATGAGGCGTTCTTACGTAAGAAGATCTTAGAGATGTACTCCAATCCGCTGAAAAATTATCTGACAACTTTATAAGCGGCCTTTATCGGCTATGCGTAGCGGTTCGTACTTGATCCGCCCTTGATCCCCTCCTTTCCGGCGAGCATGCCACCTTCGGGTGGCAGCCGCCGGAAAGGAGGGATTATCTTTTTTGCAGGAATTCGTCCAAGGATTCCTCTTTCTGCAATCCAAGTTTCTTGCGGATACGGCTGCGTCCGGAGTTGACGCTGGGACGGGAGATGCCCAAGGCCAACGAGATCTCGTCCGTGCTCTGCTTCAGGTAGATCAGCATGCAGAGCAGTTCGTCGGATTTGGTCAGTTCCGGGAAGTCCTTACGCAAGCCGGGCAGGAAGCGAGGGTACAGGGCAGCGAAGGATTGGCGGAACCGCAACTCGTCCTCGCCGCTCAGCAAGGAGGGGTTGAGCTTCTGGCGTACGCTGTCGATCACCTCGTTATGGGCGGCTTGCTCCAGCTCGGCGCTCAGTCGCTCATTGCGGCGGTTCAGTTCTTGTTGGGTAGCGAGGAGATTATCCAGCCGTTGACGCTGGATCTCCCGCTCACGTTGGTGAAGCCGGCGACGTTGGAGTGCGTAGACAATGATCCCGGTCAGCAGGCAAATGGCTAGGATCAGGATGACGCGCGTATAAACGAGCGAACGTTCCTTCAAGGCCACTTCGGCGGATAAGGCCCGATTCTCCTGCTCCTTCCGTCCGGTCTCGTAGCGTACGTTGGCACCAATGGCGTACCGCTGTTTCTCCGCCAGTTGCAACGAGTCGTGTATCTCCTTGTATTCCGGGTAGATCTCAGCCATCTTGTCTCCCTTCTTTTGTTGGGCGTAAAGGTTGAGCAAATGCCGTCCGGTCCAATCCATCATATCGTTCGCCTCGTATTTCTTGTAGAGAGCGTAGGCCTCTTCCATCAGGGGGAAGCCTTTTTCCGGCTTTCCGTCGCGTACGAGGCAGGCCCCCAGCATGAATTTGAAAAGATCTTGATACCCCGCGGAGATCGCTTCTTCCTCTTCTATCAATTCCTTGTACCCTTCGAGGGCGGCAGGGATAGAGTCGGGCACATATTCGTAGTAATAATTGTAAAGTATGTTTTTGGCGGCGAGGACATAGGCGTTCTCTTTCAGCTCCTCCCCTCTCTTTAAGGCCTGCCGTGCGTAATATAAGGTAGAGTCGTGCTGTTCCAGCTCCCAGAATATCCCGGCTTTCATCCGGTAGAGGTCGCTGATGGTAAAACTATCCAACTGGAGGGAGTAGTCGATGGAGCGTGAGATGGCCTCCATAGCCTTGTCGTACAATCCGAGGTCGCTATAGGTGGAGGAGAGGTCGGCGAAGGTGTAGACGAAACCCCGGTTGAGCTTCTCGGGGTGGGCTACGCACCAGTCCATGGCTTCCTGTATGACTTCCACCTCTTTTTCCCGCATTCCCTTGCGGCGGTAATAATGGCCGAGGGTAGAGAGCAGGTCGGCCGGATCGTCGGCGGCATCGGGGTGGAGGCGATAGACGGCGAGGGCCCTTTCTTGCACACGGATCGCATCCGAAGGGTCGCGGCGGAATTTATAGAGCGTGTTGGCTACCGCTTGGGCGATACGGATCTCTAGCCACGGGTCGTCGGAAGGGGGAAGAGCGGCGAGGCTGTCGGCGAGGCGCAAGGCCTCCTCCCGGTTGTCGCGGTCGTTGAGCTGCCGGAGTATCTCCTTGGTATCGGGCGGAAGCTGCCGGGAGAGGGAGCCGTCCGCGGGAGGCGTGTCGTGCCGGCAAGCGAGGGTGGCTAGCGAGAGGAGGGTGGCTAGCAGGAAATGCGTGATGTCTCTCATCTGCGTAGGATTTTATGGTTTATCGCGAATATACGCCGTTTTTCATGGAAAATAGCGTGTCCCGGGGGATAAATCGATTGAATCATCTATTGGTTTTTTATCCGTCCGAAGGCCCGGCGGCGTACCTTTGACTTGTCCGTACCACCGGTGCCCCGAGCGGCGTGTCAATTAAATTGATGATCGCATTTCGTGCGGATAAGGCCGTTGTTGAGGACTTGTTGAGCGGATTGCTCAAAAAAGAATTCGTCGTATAAGGATAGGAATGGTTTCCTTTGAGAAACAAAAACGAAGTAGTAATGGAAGGGTCATACTTACGGATTTTGATGATGTGCGGGATGCTGGCGCTCCTCCTCTGCGGGGGCTGCTGGGTGTTCGCATGGAAGCATCTGCGCCGGCGGATCGACGAGCGGTTCGACGTACTGTCGGAACACTTGGAGCGTCACGCCGCCGAGTGCCCGATACGGAAGGAGCACCTGCTGGCCTCGTGCCTTCCCGCCGATCCGGAGCGAAAAGGGAACGGATCGTTCCACCGATCGTTCCGGGCGTCGTATCCGGGTTTCCTGCCGACGCTTAGGGAGCGGGTGCCGGGGATCACGCCGGCGGAGGAAACGCTTTGCATGCTGATCAAGATGAACCTGAGCAACCGGGAGATCGCCGACAAGATGTCTATCTCCATCGGAAGCTTGCACACCACCCGCTACCGGCTGAAACAGAAGATGCCGCCGGAGGCCGCCAAGGGCATGGACGAATGGGTACGGGCGATCGAATAGGGTCATGGGGAGGCGAACTCCCTACATTATAATATAGAGTATACACCTTTATCTAAGAAGAATCAGTATGAGAAGAGAATCTTTATTTTTCGGTATTTTGACGCTGGTGGTGTCGGCCTTCCTCACGGGATGTTCTGACGACGACACGGAAGTGTACGTCCCCCAGCGTGTGGCGGAGTTCAACCTCTCCGACGAGTCGGACGGCAACCGGCTGTTCATCATCCATCCGTGGGAGGGCGAGATCGCCATCCCGGTGCACGATGATCGTATCCGCGACTTCGAGTTCAGCGGCAAGTATTTCGATTGGGAGATGAGGCAGGGGGCCGAGAGCCGCTTCCTCGTGCTCAACCTCAAGAAAGAGGTGGAGCGTAAGCCTTTCCTCGAGAAGATCGCCCTGCGGGGGATCGCCAGCAAGTCGGGGGAGGCGGCGACGGACACGCTCTTCCTCGTGTCGCAACCCAAGCTGGAAAGCTCAGCGTCGGATAACGCCCCGAGCTATATGCACAACGTGGGCAAGACGGTGAACACGGCGGGCGATATCTTCGCCGCCCCCAACGGCAAGCTGGTCTTTGACGCCATGAAGCTGGCCGACAAGGGCCACGGCGTGCTGCTGCTCACCCTGAACTACGCCGGTGACCAGCTGGCCGGCAAGCAGGCCATCAAGCTGGCCCAGAAGGCCGGGCTCAACTTCCGTC
>OHQE01000689.1_pt1 | contig 13346 bp, 15 predicted proteins | sample 1577931 | NCBI WGS metagenome assembly OHQE01 (sample SAMEA3879552, study PRJEB24766) | human gut metagenome | biome: human-associated habitat; feature: feces | place: USA | collected 1985/1987 | reverse complement strand
TAATGAGCAGGTCGCGTGTTCAAGTCACGTTTCCAGCTCCATAGAACCCTTCTAGACATTAGAAGGGTTTTGTCATATTGTGCATAAACTTTTTAGTTTCTCAAAGGCACCGGCTAAAAGCAAAGAATCCTACGAACATACAGTCTGAATGCTAAAAAAATTAGTGCAATGATATGATATAATAACCACAAATTCAAAATACAAAAATAGTGAATGGCACTATAATTAATTATATTCTATGGGGTGATATTATGCCAAAGAATAATACTTCAGGCATTGAAGAGAAAATCGAAGATTGGGCATAAAGATATCTTGACGTGAATAATCTGCAATATTTGAATAAAACGGAACCTATGGATTCTGAGATAGATGATGCACTCAAAAATGAGGAATCGAAAAAAGGTGGCAAGGGTTGAAATTCAGTACCGAATTTGTAGTAAATAGAGTAAAAAATTTAAGAGCAAGTTGAGTTAATACAAGGAGGTTCTATTTATGACAAAAAGAATATTAGCATTAGTTTTGTCTGGAGTTATGCTTTTGTCAACGGGGTGCGGTTTATCTAGCCATACAAAGGATAAACTTTTTGGGGATTCAGATGTGACTAATACGGTCGAGAGTGCTGTAAGAACTGGCAATTTTGAACTTCTTGATGAATATTTTGAAGCTAATAAAATTAGTCAGGATCTATTGAACGAGTGTCTTAATGTAGCGGTATATGCAGATGATCCATATGAAAGTATGCTATATTTATTGGGAAAGGGGGCTGATCCCAATAATGATAATATAATTTGGGATTTAGCATATAATGCACGAGTTGAAGCAATGCGTGCTCTACTGACAAGTGATGATGTGGATCTTACAGAAAAAAATGAAGTTGGTCATGACGCTTTGTATATGGCGCTTGAGAATGAGGGTGGCGGTTCAGAATACGGAAATTATCAAGTTACTAAACTATTGATTGAAGCGGGTGCACAACCGTATCCTGAACTGTTTGCAAACACTAAAGAGCATAAAAGAGAAAGTCCATATAAACAACTATTAGCCAGCCCGTATTCCAGTAAATTTCTGCTGGAAAAATTGTTAGAAGCAGGTAAAGAAAGTGGTTTGCCTAAAGCCTGCGAATTAGCTATTTTAGGAGAATCGGAAGAAGCTGTTGAAGAATGCTCAAAAAATTCAAACTATTATAATGAAGATGATGTAACGTTGATTACAACGTTTTTAGCATATTGGGGTACACCAGAACAATGTGAAACTGTATGCGATATGTACAATACACAAATTTATAGCGGAATGTTGCAAAGAGTAGTTCAAACGAATAATGGCGAAATGCTTGATTACATTGTAACAACAAATGAAATAGATTTAACGGATCGTTCTGAAGCATTTCTTTTACAACTTGCTGCAGGATATGATAATTATGAAGCTTGTAAATATTTATGCGATAATAATGTTTATATGGTAGTGAATGATGTAGGAGAAGCAAGTGGATTGTATCAATTAAAATCTGCTGCCTTGTACGATGATTTAGAACTTTTTAAATTACTGTATGATTATGCAAATAGCCGTGGGGCAAGAATAACTGAAGAATACCTATCGGAATCTCTTGGAACTTCATTATCATATGATAATAAGGATATTATAGATTTTCTATCTGCAGAGGGTTATACCTTTTCAGCAATTGATATTTCAAATTCTGATTTGGAAAGCGTTAAATGTTTTGAAGAATGCGGAAAGGTTTTTGATGGTACAGATTTAATCAATGCTGTTGCAGGCGGAGATGTTGACATAGTAAAATACCTTCTTGATAAAAATGTTGATGTGAATGCAGTTGGTGAAAATGAATCTACGCCTCTAAGTACTGCATTGTCGGGTAAGTATGAAATTTTAAAACTTATTATAGAAAACGGTGCAGATATTCCAGAAAACATACTTGAAAACGCAGTATATGCCAGTAAGAAAAATGTTAAGCTTTTAATTGATAGCGGTGCAAAGACCGATTTAAAATTTGATAAAATAAAAGCTAAAGACGGTAGCTTCAAAAGCGGTGATTATGACCTAAAAGATTATTGGAAAGCATACGGCAGAGACGATCTGGCAGAACTACTTTAAATTGAATACTTTATTTAAGGCGGATAGTAGATGTTCGCCTTATTTTTTGTAAGCGTAAAATAAATCCACGACTTCCAAACAATTGAACTTTGGTGTATAATAAAGTCCAAGCAACTCTATAGAGCGGATGAGAAAATCTAAGTTAGTCTATAGAGTGTGTTGGATCAAATTAGACGCAGGACGTAAAAGAAATGTTTAAAACAAAAACAAAGTCACGGTTGAAACGAATGTTGTCCGGCACACTCGCTTTAGCTATGACCGCAAGCGTAGCTACGGTTATGCCTGCGGCGGCTGAGGAAACAGCAAAGTACCCTTATGCTGTTTTTGCCGCTGATGAAGACGCAGGCATTACTGTCAATACAGACAGTTTCACCTTAAACGGTAATGCTTACACAAACTGAGTTTTCCCGACAACTGCACAATATCCTAATATCAATGGTACTGTTACAGATGCTGACGATATTACTGATGAAGACAACGCAGAGTAAGAAACCGAAGATGTATTTGATGTCAACAAAGATATGATACTCATTCACACCAAGCTGACAAGCAAGTATTTCACTGAAGGCTGTGATACATACGACGAGGATTACACATATTCCGATATGAATGTGAATATAAATGACCCGATCTATGTAACAGGCAGACTGAATTTAGACGGCAATATCAGCTTGAATGACGCTGTGGGTGCTGTTTCGGACGTTGATCTTACAGGCGGAAATCTCAACGGAAATAATACAGTTATCTATTCAAAATTCGGCGATATTGATATCTCAAACAGTCAGGCAACTGTAAACGGTCTGATCTATGCTCCGTTCGGAACTGTTACCATAGACTGCGACAATTTCAATATGAATGGACTTATCATTGCACAGAATGTTGTTATCGACGGTTATGGAGCTAATATCAACTACAGCAGTTCATGGGCTGAATTAGTTGGCACAGAGAGCGAAGAACTCAGCTGGACAATGGACGATTGGCAGTACCTTGCCGATACAGACGAGGACGGTTTGCCTAACCTTATTGAAAAGGAAATCGGCTCAGACCCGTACAATCCTGACACAGATGGTGACGGACTTCCTGACGGATACGAGGCATTAACGCTTGGAACAGATCCAACAAAGCCCGATACCGATGACAACGGCGTCCTTGACTGCGATGAGGATTTTGATGAAGACGGATTAACAAATCTTCAGGAGTATGAACTTGGTACAGAGCCTTATAATGATGATACGGACGGCGACGGACTTAATGACGGCGAGGAGATCAACACTTACATAACTGATCCGCTCAAGGTTGACACCGATGATGACGGACTTGAGGACGGTGACGAGATCTACTTTGAAACAGATCCGCTGAATCCTGATACCGATGGCAACGGAGTTCTTGACGGTGATGAAAAGCGTTTCTAGACCTTTATTCACAAGGTTGAAAACGAGGATTGTGCCGTTACCGAAGTTCGTGTGTCTATGGAGGGTACGGGCAATCTCCAGAAAGCCACTACTGTTGAAAGCATTATGAACAAGGATATACTCTGCTCAGAGGTTGTAGGTCTTGTGGGCGAGCCTTTTGAAATCAAAACGACTTCGCAGTTTGATAAGGCTACGCTTACTTATGTGATCGATAAGTCTAAGCTTGGTGATACTGAGTTTGACAACCTACTGTTTTTATGGTATGATGAAGAAAATGACAATTTTGTTGAGCTGGATACCACACTTGACGAGGAAAATTCAACTGTAAGTGTGGAGACTACACACTTCAGTAAGTATATGATCGTTGACGGAAAAGAATGGTATAGAGCATGGCAAGATATTTACACTAAAATAAACGAATCAAAAGGCCAGCATATTCCAAATGCAACTGTATTAATATCAAAAAGTTCAAATATATATAATGTTAATAACGCAAATCGAAATGAACTTATAGTTAGTAATATTGTAGACTCAATGTCGGATTCAGATATTATGAGCTTTTTGACCTACCAGAATGCTGGTGGAATGAACACCGATTTTACGAGTGTCAAAAGTGCGTTGAAATGGGATCCGATTTATTACAGCAGAACTGCTAATGCTAGTTATGGAATTGGTTTAGCAGCAGTTATACTCAATGATGAGGCTATGGGGTATAACTCTAAAATTATTTTTATTACTGACAGCAGTGTATCAGTTGACAGTAGATTTCTTAAGCTTGCAATTAATAACAAGATACCTATTTACTTTTTCTGTATTGGTGATTTTAATACAGCTGCATTGATAGGTTATGCACAGCTGACAGGCGGCAAGGTATACTCTGCTAAAACCGCTGCTGAAATAAATCAAAGCTGCAATGAAATAGGTCCTAAGACCTTTGTTGGAGAAACAGACACTGATGGTGACGGTTTTACAGATATTGAAGAAATGAGCGGACTTATTGTAAGCTCAAATTGCAAAATTGTTAATACCGATTATATGAAAGCTGACACGGATGATGACGGCCTTGATGACAATGAAGAAGTCGATGTTGAACTTACGAAGGTTGAAGTACCTGGAAAGCAGGGCAATCCTTCAACGTTCAAATACTATCATCATATGAATTCTGACCCCTCTAAAGCTGATACTGATGGGGATGGGCTGGACGATATGGAAGATTTTGATCCAACCAAACCTCTATCGAATGATGAACGAAATATATATGACTTTTTCAATAATGCAGAAGATTATGAAATAAGATATGTACTTGAAAATCCTTGGATACAGCAGTTAGGTACGCTCAAAGGCATAGAATGTGTTAAAATTTGCAGGAAACATTTAGTTGATCGAGACCTTAAGAAAATCGAAAATGAGATGATTACTGCAGGTATAATGTCAAATCCAAAAAACGGAAAGCCTATAGATAAAATAATGCAATTTTTGTGCGGACATTATGGGAACCCTTCCACAATGCTGTTCTCCGAGTATGAATTGTATAAAAATAATATGAGCTTCTCTCAACTCATCGAACTGTCTTGGAATGTATGGAGCAATGATATGAAAATGGTTGCTCAAATATGGCTGTTTAATGTTTCCAATTTGATTCAGCAAGGTTGGGCTGAATGGGATTATTCGCCTGAATATAAGTTGTCGTTAGAACAGGAAAGATCACTAAAAAATGTTGTAAATGCAAAGAGAACAGGTATATTAAGAGGCGATACCAAAAGATTAAATGCTAACGAAAGAAAAGTAGTTAGTGAATTGCTAGAGGAAGGCAGATCAATTGAAGTGTTACCTGAAGGTACACAGAGTTCTCCTGACTTTGTAGTAGATGGTCTAAAAACAGAGCTGAAGACACTTGAAAATCATAATTTGAATACTCCTTTGAAAAAAATAAGAAAAGCCTTTGACAAGCAGGGCGCTGATGCAATGATATATGATGTACGTCCAGCACAACTCACAGAAGCAGATGTAAATATTGTATATCAACGCATAACAGGAATATATGGTGGTAAAGTTCCAGGCATAATTGAATTTTGGACAATAGAAGGAAAAGTAATATATAATACATAGGAGGCAGTATATGCGATTTTTATGTCGTTGTGGCAACATGCTTACTAATCAATTGGACCCTAACGATACAGAGTATTATGTGTACTCTGATCGTGAATGGTCTGAATTTGAAAAAAAAGGGGTGGATATATTTTTTAGATGTTCCATATCCTCAATATGATGTATGGAGATGTGAAAAATGTGATAGAATATATTTATTTAAAGAGAATAAGGTTGTAAAAGTTTATAAGCCGGAAGAATAGTCGTTTAAGATCATAACACAAACTTTGCCCTCGGAGAACAACATTGAAACAGCTTTTAAATTTCGAGATACAAATTTACGATATCATAAAAACGTCCTGCACAAACAGCACGAACACACCCTCGCCTGCCTGCGATGACCTTTACAAGACCAGGTTTATTTTTGCTGACGGCGAGACGATATTTTCCCCTGCACATTTTTGTCAAAAACTTAAAAGCCGTGGTTTGCAGGGCGTTTCGATAGCCCGAAACGGCGATCAACTTGCCTTGCCCGAAAGCGCATTTGAGTTTGATAAGATTTGCTTTCTTGAAACAAAATTCAAAAGCAAACAGAGCATTTGGACGATCAAAAGAGTTTGGCAAGACACCCATTGGTATGTAACATACCGTGAGATAAGCGGAGTGAAGAAAGCGCTTTTTTACAAGGTCTGCCCAAGCAGTCCCGATATCAAACAATGTATATCCGATCTGAAAAATGCGATACAAAGCGCACAAAAGCTTTGCGATACTATCGGCTATCACGGCTTTGAAGAAGATTTTCAAGAAGCCCACCGTCTTTTGAATGATACCGACCGCCTTGACAACGTGCTGAACGGCGCTTTGTCCGCCTGCGTTTTCGCAGGAATGGGAAGCTGGAACGACGAAGTTGCGGCGATATGCGAGGATAAAAATATCCCCCAGCACCAATACACCGAGGTCACAAACGCCCTGTTTTCGGCAATTTTGAATGTTGTATGCGGAATTTGCAGTTCCTAAAAATATATAATTTATAGGAGAACTAAATATGAGATTTGTATGTCGATGTGGAAATATGCTTACAAATCAGCTTGACCCTAACGATACGGAATATTATGTTTATTCAGACAGTTGAGAAACACTGGAGAACTGCCTAAAGATTATATTACTAAAGAGCAAGCTAAACAATTAGGTTGGAAAGAGGGAAAATCTCTTAACAATTTTGCACCAGGTAAAAAGTTAGGCGGCAATATATTTGAAAACAGAAATAATCTTTTACCAACCAAAGCGAATCGAGTTTGGTATGAAGCTGACGTTGGAGTAGACTATACCATGAAAAGATCCAATATTAAAAATCCAGGATATAGAATACTATATTCTAACGATGGTTTGATTTATGGCACGTTTAATCATTATAAAACTTTTTTCTATATTTGTACATATTGAGGAGATATCAAATTATGAAAGCGATTTCTTATATATATGCAGTGTTAAATGACTACATTTCTTGTGATGACTTTGTAAATTGGACGTTTGAAGCAATTGAAGAAGGCCAGATAGACGCATTTGACAGCGATATGATAGTTAAAATACAAAACTGCAATTGTGAAAATAAAGGGGATATAGACAACCTAAAAAAGATGCTTGCAATGCGTTTTGAAAGCAAACTGCGTAATGCCACCCTGAACTGTCTGACAGAATGTACCGACTTGCCGCTAAAACTTATGCTCATTTACAGTAGTGCCGCAAACAAACTCTGCGTTGACTTTAACGACATCAACACGGCTTCAAAGCTTCACAAGTACCTGAGATACGCTTTTCATCTACCTTATTGGTATGGAGAAAATATGGACGCTTTTGCTGATATTCTGGATTTAAGTGACTACAAAATCATTGCCCTGTTTAATTTCACGGCACTAAAACATAAGCTTCCGGATACCGCAGAGCAGCTTTTAAGAGTTATTGACATAAATAAGAATAACGATTGTGTCATTATCTGCACATAGTTATCGGCAACAATCAAGAAATTTAGGGTCGAGCAGTAAAACGAGGAATTTATATGGATATTAAAATTATTCCAGGTAGTAGAGTAGGCGAATATAAGTTGGGAATGACATATCATAAGTTGATAAAAACTATTCAATTAGAAAATATTGCGTATAAGAAGATAGTATTACCAACTTGTATCAAAATTGTAACAAAGAATATGATGTTCTTACTGGTTAATAATGTTATTATGCAGATTACAGTATATGGGGATTTCAAAGGAACATTTAATGATACCATAGGTATAGGTTCTTCCTTGGCTGATGTTAAAGAATACATCGGTGACATCAAAACCGGTGAATATGATATTGTGCCGACTTATGAATTACGAGATATATCGGGTATATGCTTTGAATTAAAAGATGAAGATAACTGTGATGAATATAAAGTACCTATAGATGCAATCAGTATTTATTATCCGTAGGGGTTTAACTTGAGATTATGTTGTAAACACATAGGCATGCGCGTATATCAGCCAGAACCAAATGATTTGAAATATGATGTGCGGAGATGTGAAAAATGTGGCAGTGTATATTTGTTCAAAAACAATAAAGATAAGATTCTATTTATTTGATTGCTATAAGTGGAGTAATGATTCTTCGGAAGGTGATTTGTATAATTTACATTACTATGGTCTAGCACATTCCTTTAAAGATTACGGGTGTTATGAAACAACTGTGACCTGGAAACAGGGATCGAGATATCCTAATAAACTGACCGAGAATGAATTAATGACTACATACTTTAATGGTATAGTAGATTCTAATTTAGCAAACGCATATATAGAAGGATACAATTATTATAACAAAATTAGCGCTATTATGTAAAATAAGTTACTAAGAGGTCGTTCTTATGAAAAAATATAATGTGCTCACTAAGATAAATACATTTTTACTGATTTTCATTCTATTGTTGCTATTTGTAAACAGGTATTACGAGCTATTCAGCGACCATATCAGCGTATTGCTTTTATGCACTTATCTGTCGTACCTTGTGATAGCATTGACGATCGTAAAGCTAATAAAATACCAAAAAGGTGCCCTGTCAAAGATCGAAATATTCGGCTTATTGATAATTGCGGTAATAATCAGTTTTGTTGGTAGAGATATGTTTTCTGACTGGAAAAATCATATCATATATTCATCTGATGATATATCAGTAATTGCCCGTGTGAACAGAACAATGTTCGGAAACAGGTGTGATATATGTATTTGCAGGAACGGAGCAGTAATGAAAAAAGTTGATGAGCCATTGGCTTTGCAAAGTGACTATGATCCGATTGAAAAACACTATTATGAAGTCCTAGAAGATGAACAAGAGCTGACTATTAGAGTTAAATGTTCCGAAGATAGTAGTAGATATGAAGAAGTGACAATAGAGATTTAATAGAAGTTTGTTACTTATATCAAATATGGAAGATTATCTTTACACTCGTACAAATTGATGACAATATCTCAAACTTAATAATGTTCCTAAAGACAGCCGTACTCATAAAGTGGAAGTCAAGGGCGGGGATTTTTTAGTCAAGCACACCAAATCTGGTGGGCTTCGCTCGTGGGGGATCGTCACGATGTTGTCACCTCCCTACCATAGTCCTATGCTGTCGAACAAATGACGTTGTGAGATGTTTTCGGCAACTCTTACCATTACTTTGTCATAGTCTGACATAAAGCTGTCCACATCTTCTATGGCGGTGAAGCCGCTGTTGTTCAGGGCTTCTGTGAGCTTTTGTTTATCCTTGGTATAGGCGATATAGGCAGTTTGCAAGGACCTGTTATTTTGCACTGTGATAAGCTGTGAATATAGTATCTTGCTGTTTTGCAACTGCTTTTCTATGGCTTCACTCTCGCCCGAAAAGACTTTGAGGGGCTTCCCTTTTGCGGCTGTGATAAGATAGCCTTGGCAGGTGAACTTTTTCTTAGCAGACTTTATGTGAGATATCACAAAGCTTGCGTCTGTACGGTATGAGCGTTCAAATATCTGCACGGTTTTGTTGTACCATTCTTCGTTGTTCTTTTCAACTGATTTTGATGTTACCATGGTATCGCCCCTTTCACTGATATTATAATATCACAACCTATGTGTGCAATTTTGGACATAGGAAACGGTATTATCATATTGAGGTGAATAATATGATATACAAGGGAATATTCTGGCTTATCGAGAGTGAATTATATACAAAGAAGTTAGAGTGCGACAAATCGGGAAATGTTATTGGTGACGGCAGTGGACTTAACTCAAAGTCGGGGGATAATTTCAATCACAGGCTGACTTGGGAGGGACTGCCGAAAAACGTAACACATGGGAAAGAGTACAATTATTATCCTCGGGGCAGAGTGGAGATAAAGGGCGGCAAGGCTGTGATATATCTTAATCCTGCGCTGAACAGTGAGGAGATGTTGGCGGAGCTTACAAGGCTGTTCGGACTTGATGAGCTTGATTTTGTGAGGGTCAAAAATGACGGAAGCAGGCACTACAGAGCGTATGCTCCATAGTGCCTGCGCTTTATTTTATCTCATAGATATCGTCATAGAGAAATCTCACGTTGCCCACAGTACGATCTAAATGGAAATGTCCGCAGAGCCACATTTCATAGACAAGCTTATTTCTTATTTTGGAAAGAAACTTTTCGTTATCATAATGCCGTTTGAAGCACTTGGCGGTGTTCAGGTCGGGGATATAGCGGTCTGTTGGTCTATACTCATAGGGGCAGGTATGGGTTACAACATAGTCCACTTTCCAGCCATACTGCTCGAGATTGAATTTTGCTTTATCTTTGACCACTTTTTGAGGCTTATCGGGGATAAACTCTATGCCAAAGATATCTGACCGCCACTGTTTATTCTGCATACAAGCTCCGCCTATGGTGAGGATAGCTTTATCCTCGATAACAAATATCTCGCCGTCATTGGCATAGAGGATATTGGGATAGGCTTCTTCATAATCACCTTTGCCACAGTTCCATATTTTCTGTTTATAGCTGTTATCGTGTATCTTGCCATTTGTTATATGAAGATGCCAACGCTCTGATTCTGTATAGGTAATAGAATTCAGTGCATCAAATTCTCCTCGGACGCAGAGAAAATTTGTTGGGATAGCCGCAAGCAGTTTTTTAGGCTTGTGGCAAACATTTCATATGTGCTTGATAGTCCGGTATCTCCGAGGAGGATAACTGTATCGCTTTTACTAAGCTTCTTATCCTCATGGAGCTTTTTTATTTTTGAAAGATCTCCGTGGAGGTCGCCAACTACATATATCATCTTTTACGCTCCTCACATAGTCTAAGTCTGGTGATAAGGTTCATTGGAAGTTCTTTAAGGCCGGGGGCGTATTTTCTCATAAAGAAAGCGTCCTCTATATTATAGGCTACATCGTCCTGATCGCAATCGAACTCCTCATCGTCACAGTAAATACAGTACATATCCACATCAGGCAGGTATGTTTCTATGAACGAAAAGAGTATGCCCTCTCGGTGGGAAAGAATATATTCAAGCTCCTTTCGGGTGTTTCCGCCAATGGTGAAATGGTGATAAGATTCGCCTACATGGTCGCCTGCGGGGTCGCTTGAAACATATATATCCTTATAAAAAACTGCTATATGCCAATATCTGTTCATTTCATCATCATATTTTCTGTCGGGGTTGCCTTCCTCATACCTTACAGCTCTGTTATAAAGCTCTTCTATTTCTTCAAGCATTTCTTCGGTGGTGAAATATTTTATTTTTGCAGGGTCGTTGCCTCCCTCAGGAAAACACTTGCCTATATCAAGCTTGCCGTCCTTATAGCTTTTGATATGATAACCCTTTGGTATCTTCCAATCCTCGTGGCCTTTGAATATTATTTCGGTCACTTCTCCTGTTTTGCCTGTATTAAGTCCTATGTCCCAGCCATTTTCAAGGGCCTTTATGGTGGTAGGGAGAACGAGTTTTTTAAGGCTTTTGCAGTTGTCAAAGGCATTACACTCTATTTTCTCAACGCCCTCGCTTATCTCGATATTTTTTAAATTGATGCAGTTGTCAAATGTATAGCTTGTGATCTCTCTGATACAAGGGGGAACTGTTATACTTTCAAGGCTCGGACAATCGTCAAACCACGCATCCATTTTGGATATTTTGTCACTGTTCATGGTAACTTTTTCAAGAAATTCATTATGGGCAAATGCAAAACGGTCGATACGCTCAACGTTCGGTGGGATAACTATTTCTGAGATATTAGTGCTTGAGAAGCTATCCTCGCCGATAGCTTGAAGAGAATTTGGTAATATCACCTCGTCAACAGGCATATTTTGAAAAGCATTATCACATATAAACGTAACGCCCTCGGGTATTCTTGCTATAAAATCTTCATATGGGTCTTTTCGGTTAAGGATATAATCTGCGTAAAGCTCTTTGGCATTATATCCAGTAAAAACATATCTTTCGCCGCCATACTGCTCATTGGCACTTATTACGCCATACTCTACGAAGTGTTGTGCTGTTGGCTTCGTGGCAAAGGCAGAAAGGTCTATAGGCTCGTGGGAGTAGCAGCAGTCGATCTTTATATCAGGGTTTGAGAGTATAGTCAAGTCAAGGTGTTCGTCTTCATCAAAGCTCTCTGAACGTGCAAATGCGTCTCTGCCGATATATTTTACGCTCCTCGGTATTTCGATACTGTATATGCTGTTAGGGTCAGGCAGACTTATGCAGTTATAGAAAGCACGGTCGCCTATATATTCTATAAGGTCATACTCAAACTCGACATTGTAGAGGGATACGCAATCCTCAAAGGCGCTGTTGCCTATATATCTGACCTGTTCAGGAAAACGCACCTCTCTCAGGCTGCAGTTTTTAAAGGCGTTATCCTCGATAACTTCTAGGGACGCAGGGAATATTACATTGTCGATATCCATATTTTCAAAGGCGCTTTTTCCTATCGTTGTAAAGCCCTCCGGTATCATAAATACTTGATAGCCCGAGTTATAGGAAGTCTTTATCTGATGAGCCACCATTCTTTTTGCCATATCCTGTGTAAAAATTTTTGCCATAAAAAATTATCCTTTCTTTATCTGTTAAATCCTATATGCTTTGGCTCTTCTTCGAGGGTATCGTCCTCGGTGAGGTCAAAGTCACGGGCTTTTAGGGTCACGATATCGTCCATTGTCATGGTACTGAAATTCTGTCTTGTGAGCCTGAGTGCCTGACCGAACAATGCTCCCTCTATAAGATTTCTTGCAAATCTGCCGTTACCGAAATTCGGCTTCTTGCAGACCCTTTCAAGAAAAGGCAGGAGCGTTTCGTCAACGTCATCGGCAAGCTTATGTTCATTGTTTTTAGCCATAAGATGGACGATACTAAGAAGCTCCTCGGCGGTATAGTCCTCAAAATTGACATGGAACGCTATCCTTGACCTCAGACCAGGGTTGCGGTCGAGGAAGTCGTTCATTTCCTTTGGATAGCCTGCGAAAATCACTACCATATCGTCACGGTTGTTCTCCATTTCCTGCACGATAGTGTTTATGGCTTCGTCGCCATAAGAGCCTGAGCGGTCATCGCAGAGGGAATAGGCTTCGTCGATAAAAAGCACTGAGCCTTTAGCTTTCTTGAACATATTCTTCACCTGAACGGCTGTCCAGCCAACATATTTTCCAACAAGGTCGGAACGTCCGCACTCGATAAGGTCGCCTTTGGAAAGCACGCCGTTTTCTTTGAGTATTCT
>OHQE01000686.1_pt1 | contig 13416 bp, 9 predicted proteins | sample 1577931 | NCBI WGS metagenome assembly OHQE01 (sample SAMEA3879552, study PRJEB24766) | human gut metagenome | biome: human-associated habitat; feature: feces | place: USA | collected 1985/1987 | reverse complement strand
TGATAAACGTACTTCCGACATCTTGCGAAAGGTTACTTTGCCGGATCAAGTAGGTGGTCTGGATGGCCCGATCCGTAATATCGGCGAGGTGAGCAATAAAGGTTTCGAGTTGAATATGGGGTATCGGAACAATATCGGGAACTTCCGTTACGAGGTAAATGGAAATATGACCTTTATCAAAAATAAGATCGTTAGCTTGAAGGGGCAAACAATCATTGATGGAATGTTTATCTTGGAAGAAGGAAAGCCTATCGATTCTTATTATATGCTTCATGCTATCGGTATTTTCCAATCTGAGGAGGAAATCAAGAATAGTCCGTATCAAACCGCGGCTACTAAACCGGGATATCTGAAGTTTGAGGATACGAATGGAGATGGGAAAATTACCGAAGATGACCGCCAGATACGTGGTGGTGTGATTCCTAAGATAACTTATGGATTCAATATCAACTTAGGATATAAGGATTGGGATCTGAGCGCTTTCTTCCAAGGTGTAACTGATGTCTATACATATGGAGACCGCATTGGTGCTACTCCTTTATGGTTTGGTTGTGGTTTGCCGGAACAATGGTTGACGGATGCTTGGACTCCCGAGCGGGGAACCAGCGCTACATTGCCTATCTTGACTACATATGAAGGATGCTTGAACGAGAATTTCCGTACAAATGATTTCTGGTTGAGAAACGCCTCTTATTTACGTTTGAAGAACTTGCAACTTTCTTATAACGTACCGGTCTCTTTCTTGAAAAGCGGTGTTGTTAAGAGATTGAAGGTCTTTGTCAATGCGCAAAACTTATTCACGTTCTCTCCGATGAAGGATTTTGATCCGGAGAAGAACTTGAAGGGAAGCAACTGGTATGCCTATCCGTCTGTACGGACTTATACGGCAGGTGTTAATGTCACATTTTAAATAATAAGGAATAATAATATGAGACGTAAAATATATAAGATGATATGTGTCGCTGTCGCTTGTATGAGTTTAACCGCTTGTGATAGCTGGTTGGATGTAGATCCTTCCGATCAATATTCCACGGAAACATTCTGGAAGACAAAAGAGCATGCGAGCGCCGGTATAATGGGATGTTACAACGCATTGAAACCTTGGCGTTCATTGCATACGATGGAATTCGATATGCTGACTGCGAATGCGATGCCTTATAACGAGGCGAATGGTACGCAAGCGATTGGAAAGGGTGAACATTTGTCTACTACGGCTCTAATCGGAAGTTTATGGAAGAACTGTTACGTTGGTATTGGCCGTACGAATACTTTCATCGCTAATGTCGGAGGTGTCGATATGGATGAGTCGGAGAAGGCGAAGATGGTGGGTGAAGCCAAGTTCTTACGAGCTTTCTATTATTTAAGTCTGGTCGATAAATTCGGAGGTGTACCGCTGATTATAGATGCTCCCAATGCGGATGAGCAAGCCGAATTACCTCGCAGTTCCAAGGAAGAGGTAGTGAATCAGATTGTCAAGGATTTGGAGGAGGCCGCTGCCGTGCTACCGGACACCTATGCTAGCTCAGACTTGGGACGTGCGACAAAAGGTGCCGCATTAGCGTTAAAAGCCCGTACTTTATTATATAATTCTCGTTGGGCGGAGGCGGCCCAAGCTGCTAAGCAGGTAATGGAGTCTGGCGTTTATCAATTATTCAATGATTATCGTCATTTCTTTAGCGAAGATAATAAATATAATTGTGAGGTAATCTTTGATATAGAAGCGAAATTGCCGGAGTATCCAACGGATTATGATCAGAATATCTGGCGCTTGAATCGTCCGGCTCCCTTGAAGGAACTGGTTGATACATATCTCTGTATTGACGGGAAGACGATAGAAGAGTCACCGCTTTATGATCCGACTCGTCCGTATGAGAACAGAGATCCTCGTTTATTGAAATCGATCGTTTGCATCGGTTATCCGTATTTAGGAAAGACGATCACAAAAGAAGATGTGGCGACTACGGGTTTCGGTGTGAAGAAATACACTTCTTATGAGGATGATGTAACGATTCCTTTAGTAGAACGTTCGGCTTTCAATTTCATTTTAATTCGTTATGCGGAAGTTCTGTTGACGTATGCCGAGGCGCAGAATGAGGCGAGTGGTCCTGATCAGTCAGTTTATGATGCCATCAACCAATTGCGTAGGCGTCCGGATATCAATATGCCGGAAGTACCAAAAGGTTTGACGAAAGATCAGATGCGTGAGGTAATCCGCCGTGAACGCCGTATCGAGTTGACCTTTGAAGGACTCTACTATTCGGATATCTTGCGTTGGAAAACCGCCGAGAAAGAGAATAATGGTATGATGCATAATTATGATGGAATAGAAGTCGTGAAACGTTCTTTTAATCCGAAACGAGATTATTTATGGCCGATCCCTTATAATCAAACAGTCTTGAATCCAAATTTGGAGCAAAATCCGAACTGGGACTAAGGCGAGGCATCGTATTTGAAAATAAATCATGAATATAAAACAACTCATTTTAACTACCAGCGGGCTTCTGCTCGCTGGTATCGTTGAGGCTCAGTCGGCTCATCCGAACGTGATCTTGATCTATACGGACGATCATGGATCACTGGACGTGAACTGCTTTGGGGCGAAAGATTTATGTACTCCCCATATGGATGCCTTGGCAAATCAAGGCGTTCGCTTTACCCAGTTTTATGGGGCGGCGGTTAGCTCGGTGTCGAGGGCTTCCTTATTGACGGGACAATTCGCCAAACGTGCGGGACTTACAGTGAATGCGGGAGGGAATAGTTTCTTACCGGTAGAGAAAGAGACTATAGCCGAGCGAATGAAATCGAATGGCTACCGTACCGCCTTGATCGGAAAGTGGCATTTGGGCGACCGTATAGAACAGGGGCCGAACGCACAGGGTTTCGATTACTTTTGGGGAATACGAGGAGGATGTGTGGATAATTATTCCCATTTCTATTATTGGGGTGGCCCGAATCGGCATGATTTGTGGCAGAATGAGAGGGAGATCTATTCTCCGGGCAACTTTTTCGCCGCAGAGAACCTGAAAGAGATCAAGAAATTCGCTACGGAAGATAAAGAGAAACCGTTCTTTATCTATTGGGCGGTAAATATCCCTCATTACCCATTGCAGCCCAGCGAGAAATGGCTGGATTATTATGCGGACCTACCTAATCCCAGAAGAATGTATGCGGCGTTTGTCTCTACTTTCGATGATTATTTAGGGGAGTTACGTACCTTCTTGGCTGCCGAGGGGTTGGCCGATAATACCATCTTGATCTTCCAATCGGATAACGGGCATAGCATGGAGGAACGTACTTTTAGAGGAGGAGGCTATAGCGGTCCTTACCGGGCCGGAAAATTCTCTTTGTTTGAGGGAGGTATCCGGGTTCCGGCTATCATCTGCTGGCCCAAGGAGCTGCCACAAGGTGAGGTACGTGATCAGGTTGCGATGAATATCGATTGGTTTCCTACCTTGGTCGAATTATGCGGTCTTTCAGCGGAAGGGATGGATGTGGATGGAAAGAGCTTACTCCCACTTATCAAAGACGGTTCCAAATCTTCTCCTCATAAGGCACTTCATTTTGATTTTGGGAAGCAATGGGCTGTCCGTTGCGGGGAATGGAAATTAATAGCGAATCCCCATGACGTGACTCCGGAGGGAGAGAAGATCCTTAATGAGTTGTTCCTTTCCAACTTAGAAAAGGATAACACGGAACATATGAATTTCAAAGATCAATATCCCGAGAAAGTAAAGGAGTTGCAAGCGATGAGAGATGCTTTTGAGCGTTCTTTAGAAAAGTGATAATCCTAGGACTATTCTTGCTTTAAAAAATGTAAAAAGAAAGAACGTCTGATTATGTATGTTTATATTTGTTTAATTAAAAGCCAATATATCAATAAATAATATCATGAAGAATAAACTAATGTTACTGACGGCCGCCTCAGCCTTTTCAATGGCAGGCATAGCCGCTGATTACACGAATATCGTCCTGATTAATTTGGATGATGTGGGGTACGGAGATTTTTCTTTTAATGGGGCTTACGGATATACCACTCCGAATATCGATAAAATGGCGGCGGAAGGCGTTCGTTTTACACACTTCTTGGCGGGACAGCCGATCAGTGGAGCGTCTCGTGCCGGTTTGTTGACCGGTTGCTATCCGAATCGTATCGGTTTTGCCGGCGCTCCGGGACCGGATTCGAACTACGGAATCCATCCGGATGAGATGACGATCGCAGAGGTATTGAAACAGAAAGGATATAGTACCGCTATCTTCGGTAAATGGCATTTAGGTAGCCAAAAGGAATTTCTTCCCTTGCAAAATGGCTTCGATGAGTATTATGGTTTGCCGTATTCTAACGATATGTGGCCATTCCACCCGCAACAAGGTGAGGTCTTTAATTTCCCGGATTTGCCGACTTATGACGGAAACGAGATTATCGGTTATAATACGGACCAAACACGGTTGACTACGGATTATACCACCCGTTCTGTTAATTTCATCAAGAAGAATAAGAATAAGCCTTTCTTCTTGTATCTGGCTCATAATATGCCCCATGTACCGTTGGCCGTTTCCGATAAATTCAAGGGAAAGAGCGAGCAGGGTTTATATGGCGACGTGATGATGGAGATCGACTGGAGTGTAGGTGAGATATTCAAGACATTGCGTGAGCTGGGCTTGGAAGATAATACGTTGGTGATCTTGACTTCCGATAATGGCCCTTGGACCAATTACGGGAATCATGCCGGTTCAGCCGGTGGGTTACGTGAGGCAAAGGCTACGACCTTTGATGGTGGTAACCGGGTTCCTTGTATCATGTACTGGAAAGGTAAGACGTTGCCGGGCACGACTTGTAATAAGTTAGCTTCTAATATCGACCTTCTTCCTACGTTTGCTGAGATCACGCAGGCCCCGCTGCCTACTCGCAAGATTGATGGCGTTAGTATCTTATCATTGATAGAGGGCAAGAAAGATGCGAATCCTCGTGAATCCTTTGTCTATTATTATAACAAGAATGACTTGGAGGCTGTCACGGACGGTATGTTTAAGCTGGTATTCCCTCATAAATACGTTACTTACGGGGCTTATGAGCCGGGAAACGACGGCCAGCCGGGTAAGTTGACGAATCTGGAGATCATGAAACCGGAGATGTACGACTTGCGCCGTGATCCGGGAGAGCGTTATAACGTGATCACCCAGTATCCTGAGGAAGCCGCGAAATTGATGAAGATCGCCGACCTGAAACGTCATGAGTTAGGGGATAACCTAATGCGCGTAAAGGGAACGGAGCGTAGGGAACCGGGTCTAGTACAAGGGAAAAAACGTCATGACCTATGAAACAATCGATCATAAGTATCGGAATGACTGCCTGTTGTCTTTCGGGGAACGGGCAGTTCCTCTTTGCCGCCGATAAACCGGCGCAAGAGGAACGTCCCAATATCTTGTTTATCCTTTCGGATGATCATACTTCCCAGTCTTGGGGCATTTACGGGGGGGTGTTGGGTGATTATGCCCGGAACGAGAATATCCGTCGCTTGGCTGCGGAGGGCTGCGTGTTAGATAATTGTTTTTGTACGAACTCGATCTCTTCCCCTAGTCGTGCGGCGATCTTGACCGGAGCCTATAGTCACGTGAACGGTGTTTACACGTTAAGTGATTCCTTTGATCCGGAGCAGGATAATATCGCCAAGCAAATGCGGGCGGGAGGCTATCAGACCGCTTTGGTCGGTAAATGGCATCTGAAAACGCAACCGCAAGGTTTCGACTTTTATTCCGTGTTTCATGACCAAGGCGAGTACCGAGACCCTACTTTTATAAATTGTACGGAACCTTGGCCGGGTGAGCGTAATTTCGGGGAGCGGGTACGAGGTTTCTCCACGGATATCGTGACGGATAAGGCGATCCGTTGGATGAAAGAGGCCGATAAGGACCGGCCTTTCATGATGTGTTGTCATTTCAAGGCTACACACGAACCTTGGGATTTTCCGGAACGGATGAGGCATTTGTATGACGGCGTTGTTTTCCCGGAACCGGAGAACTTATTTGATTGGGGGCCGGAGACGAATGGACGTACCTTCTCCGGACAGCCTTTGGAGGAGTTGGCTCGTCGTTGGGACGTGGCGTCGCAAGACCCTGATAAATGGTGGTGCCGGTATCCGGAGTTGCCTTTTACGACGAAGGGCATGCATCGATCTGCCGCCCGTAGCGCCGCTTACCAGAAATTGGTGTGCGACTATCTGCGTTGCGGGGCTACGATCGACGATAATATCGGGAAGTTATTGAAAGCGCTGGACGATATGGGAATCGCCGATAATACGATCGTGGTATACGTATCCGACCAAGGTTATTTCTTAGGAGAGCATGGTTTCTTCGATAAGCGTATGATGTATGAGGAGTCTCTACGTATGCCTTTCGTGATCCGTTACCCGAAAGAGATCCCGGCGGGGACCCGCAATAAGGATATGATCTTGAACGTGGATTTTGCCTCTTTGCTGGCGGATTACGCAGGCGTGAAGACCCCGAAAGAATCGCAGGGCCATAGTTTTCGCGATAATCTGAAAGGAAATACCCCAAAGGATTGGCGTAAGGAGATGTATTATCGTTATTGGACCCAACATTCGAACCGTCCGGCCCATATGGGTATCCGTAATGAGCGGTATAAACTGATGTTTTTCTATGGCGACCGTCTGAATATGACTGGTTCGGAGGATAAGACCACGACACCAGCATGGGAGTTTTACGACCTTCAATCCGATCCTCGTGAGAATCACAACGCTTACAACGATCCCCAATACGCCAAGATCATCCGGCAAATGAAGGAGGAGATGCTGAAGCTGCGGAAAGATGTTAAGGATGAGGACACGAATACTCCTAGGATGAAGGAGATTATGGAGACCTATTATTGGTAAAAAGAAAGCGGAGGGAGACGTAGCGTGCTGCGTCGCCTATCCTTTGTAATAGAAGTCCACGCTAGCAACCGAGAGGGAGTGTGGTATGTTATAAAGCATGTATTTCTAGAAAGAAGAAGGAATTTGTTCTTTTGTGAAAAAGAAGTCTTATGTTTGTGCACGATATGAAAAACAGGGTTTATATGGCCCCGTTATCAGTAAACAACCAACCTTGACATGAATACAAACAGAGATAAGGCTGTCTCTTTTGGGCGGGACGGCGGAGATGTCCGCCGTCCCGTTTTTTTTGTCAATGAGCCAGAGCCCTACGTGACATCCGTTCCAGCTCCGGGGGAGCCAGAGCGGAATATCGCCCGCTGGCTGTGTGAATAATGACAAGCTGCGTCTCCCCGGATACCTATTTCGTTAACTCATAAGCCTCTATCACGCACTCCAAAGCGCAAGCGTTTGCTGCCGAGCTTTCCTTGTGGAAAGGGCCGTACCAATAACAACCGAAGCTTTTGGATGTGGGGTCATAATCTTTCGTGATGATGGATTCCGCGTTTTTCAAGATGAAATCTTTATAAGCCGGATTCTTTGTCACTTCATACAGGAAGGCTAAATGACGGATGAAGATACCCTTAAATTGGACACCGTCGTTGCTATCATCGATCTCGGGCTTCATCTCACGAAGTATACCCTCGTCGGTTACCAATCGCATGGTAATGGTAGCGTCGGCGATCTTTTCCGCTAGCTCCAAGTAAGATTTATCGTTGGTTTGGAGATACATCTCGGCTAAGACAGCGATGGCTACGCCTTGGTTATACGTGTAGTGGGCGTTGCGGTTGGGGGTACAATCGTCTTTCGTGCCGTCCTCGATTTGGTAGATGTCCGTATTGATCATGCCGGTTCGCGTATACCAATCCACGTTCTTCTTGAACCAGTCGAGATACGCCGGATTTTGGGTCGCTTTATATAATCGGATAGCTGTCAGGGAGAACAGGTTGTTCGCTATGGAGTTCTTGTAATGCAAAGGGTTCTTTTTCCAGAAGATGCCACCTCCGCAAGCGTCGCTCCAGCCAGTTGTCATATCATCGAATATGATCTCGGCCATATCTAGGTACTTTTTCTCTCCGGTCAGTTTGGAGGCCTCGATCCATGCCAATGCCCACCAACCCTCGTCATCGTAATAATCATTGATGAAGTTGTCGCAATAACGGGGAGTACCGGTTGAGTCTACGCCTACTTGGTAATGACGGGCTTTCTCGAATACATCCTCTATGACAGATGGGATGGCCGGATCTTTGGTTACGGCGCCGTAGCGAATGGTGGCGGTCAATACGTTCGCCGAGTTCCACCAGCCGGCTGTTTCCCAGATACCGGTCGTGTCGTTTCTCCAGCTTAGGGAGGTTTGTACGCTTTCTCGCATCTTTCCCTCAAAAGGGGAAGGTTTGCTACAGGATAGCATGAAAAATACAAGCAATACGCTTGTCAGGAAATGTTTGTACATACGTATTTATGAAAATAAGATTAGATTAAGCCACAAAGATAAATGATCTTTTTGAACTTTAGTTAAACTTTGTACCTTTGTCTGACGGAATCTAAGATACTTCAATATTAATCATAAAAGAAAAACACGGTAAGATGAAAAAGCAAATCTTATTTATTTGTTGTGCGGTAATCGCATACTGCCTGAGCGCCTGTAATACGGCACCTCAGCAAGCGCCTTTGAAAGAGAAGAATCTGCCAAAGCATGTAATCTTGATCGGTTTCGACGGCTTGAGCGCCCATTGCTTGAATAATGGGGCGGATATGCCTACTTTCCGTAAGATGATGGCGGAAGGCGCCTCCACGTTAGAGAATCGTTCGATCCTGCCTTCGTCGAGTGCTTGTAATTGGGCTTCCATGTTTATGGGAGCGGGACCGGAGTTGCACGGATATACGGAGTGGGGATCTCGTACGCCAGAGCTTCCTTCCCGTGTCGTGAATAGCGACAACCGTTTCCCGAATATCTTCGGCCTGTACCGGGATAAGGCTCCCGAGGCTGAGATCGGCTATATCTATGAGTGGGAAGGCATGAATTATCTGGTGGATACCTTGGCCATGAGCTTCCGTAAGCATGCTTCGATGTCGGCTGAGAACCCGAACGGATGTACCCCGGTAGCCGTTCAGTATATCAAGGAGAAGAAGCCGAACCTTTGCGCGATCATATACGATCAGCCGGATGGTACCGGACATGGCAAGGGTTGGAGCTCCCCGGAGTATTTCGCGATGGTGAATCATTTGGACAGTTGCTTGACGCAAGTGATGGATGCCGTTCGTGAGGCGGGTATCATGGATGATACGGTGGTTATACTGACGGCCGACCACGGCGGTATCGAGACCGGTCACGGTGGCAAGACGATGAACGAGATGCAAACCCCGATCGTTTTCTATGGAAAGAACGTAAAGAAAGGCTTCAAGATCCCGGAGAGTACGATGGTATATGATATCGCCGGCACGATGGCTTACCTCTTGGACGTACCGCAGCCGCAGGTGTGGATCGCCCGTCCGATATTATCAGCTTTCGAGGATAATTAAAAACATAGATCATGAAGAAAGTTATTTATTCTTTTATTTTTCTTTTTTGCGCCGTATTAACCTTACAGGCGGAGACAATGGTGGTTGCCACCTATAATTTGCGTAACGCCAACGGCGGCGATTCCACGAACGGTAACGGTTGGGGACAACGCTATCCTTACATCGCCCAGATCGTACAATTTCACGGGTTCGATATCTTTGGTACCCAAGAGGGCAAATATCCGCAATTGCAGGACTTGAGGCAAGCCATGCCCGGATATGATTATATCGGTGTGGGACGTGACGATGGTAAGCGGGCGGGAGAGCATTCGGCTATCTTTTACCGCACGGACAAGTTCGAGGTTTTGGAGCATGGCGATTTCTGGCTATCCGAGATCACCGACCGTCCGAATAAGGGCTGGGATGCCGTCCTTCCCCGTATCTGTACGTGGGGTGAGTTCCGGGATAAGCAAACCGGTTTCACTTTCTTGTTCTTCAACCTTCACATGGACCATGTAGGCGTACAGGCACGTGCCGAGAGCGCCAAGCTGATCTTGGAGAAGATCAAGGAGTTCCCCAAGAAACTTCCCGCTATCCTTACCGGCGATTTCAACGTGGACCAAACAAGTGAGTCCTATCAGTTGTTAGATGGTTCCGGTATCATGCGTGACTCTTATGAGATCGCTGATTTCCGCTATGCCCCGAATGGTACCTTCAACGGTTTCCATCCGGACCGCAAGACCGATAGCCGTATCGACCACCTTTTTCTTACGAAAGAATTTGAGGTGAAGAAGTATGGAATCTTAACGGATACTTATCGCTCCGAGGCGAAAGAAAGCGCCCGGAAGGAGCAAAACGGTAATTTCCCGAAAGAGGTGTCATTGAGTAAATATGAGGCCCGTACCCCTTCCGACCACTTTCCCGTAATGATCGTTGTGGAAGTAAAAGACTGAGGTTTTAGAAAAATTGGTTATTATTAACCCCGTAATCTTTATCAAATTTGTTTAGATCTTGTTATATAATCAGAATATTGACTAAAACGATCTAAACAAATTTGGTATGATACGTAAATTATTGATTCGTGATTTGACTCTTCGCGATGGTCAGCAATCGGCATTCGCTACAAGAATGTCTCAAGCGCAAATAGACCGTGTACTTCCTTACTACAAAGACGCAGGCTTTTACGCCATGGAAGTATGGGGTGGGGCGGTTCCCGATTCCGTGATGCGTTATTTAGGTGAGAATCCGTGGGATCGTTTAGAGATCATCAAAGAGAAAATAGGTAATTCCTCAAAACTATCCGCTCTTTCCCGTGGGCGTAATTTATTCGGTTATAATCCTTATCCCGACGAGATTATAGAAGGCTTTTGCCGGAACTCGATTCGTTCCGGTATCGATATCATGCGTATTTTCGATGCTTTGAACGACGTGGATAACGTGAAATCCACGATCCGTTATGTGAAGAAATTCGGGGGAAAGGCCGACTGTGCCATCTGTTATACGATAGATCCTCACCATTCCCCGGTAGAACGTATAAAAGCCGCCTTGCATGGACGGCCCTTGCATAAGCCTGTTTTTACGAATGAGTATTTCTTAAACAAGGCCCTTCAACTGGAGTCGCTGGGCGCAGATATGATCACCCTGAAGGATATGAGTGGTTTGATACCTCCGGCTCGTACGGCGGAATTGGTGCGATTGTTCAAGAAGAGCTTGAAAGTACCGGTAGATTTTCATACGCATTGTACGCCCGGTTACGGATTGGCGTCGGTCGTATCCGCCATTATCAATGCGGTGGATATCGTTGATACGAATATATGGAACTTCGCCGGAGGACCAGCTGCTCCCGCAGTAGAACTGGTCTATATCTTCTGCAAGAAATTGGGTATCGAGCTGGATCTTGATATGGATGCGATCGCTAAGATCAACAAGGAATTATTGACGATCCGCAAGGAACTTTCCGCATTCGATACCGCTAAGAAATTCCCAAGGCCCTTTAATCCCGTAGAGGATAGTTTCCCCGCCGAGATCGACCGCTTCTTCAACGATGCCATCGAGGCCGCTCGGAAAGATAAGGAGGACGATTTGCTGCTTTATTGCCGTGCGATCGAGGAGTATTTTGATTTCCCCGAGCCGAACGAGTTGGTGAAAAAAGCGCAGATCCCGGGAGGTATGTACACAAATATGGTTGCCCAGTTGAAGCAATTGGGGCAGATCGACTTGTTGGAGAAGGCGATGTCGCTCATTCCGCAAGTACGGATGGATGCCGGCTTGCCTCCGTTGGTGACGCCTACGAGCCAGATTATCGGGGCGCAAGCGGTTTCCTGTGCGCTGGATGAGCTGAAAGGCCGCCCGATGTATAGTAATCCTTCCAACCAGTTTATCGCCTTGGTAAAAGGAGAGTATGGCAAGACGCCGATTCCGGTAGATCCGGCGTTCCGGTTGAAAATCACCGGCGTACAAAATGAGGTGCCTTACGACGGTTCCCATTACGTGATGCAAGAGAATCCTGTATTGGAGGATTTGGATGTGTTATTGGCTGAGAATGAGAAAGAAATACTGTTGCTGGAGTTATTCCCGACGGTAGCCCGTACATTTTTAACTAAATGGAAAGAACAAAAAGTGAGATCGAATGTTTAATAGTAGAAAGTCTTCAAATTTGGCATCCGTCATCTATTATATGTACGTTGCCGTTTAAACGGTGATACGAAAAGGCTCTCCGAATGGTAAGCGAACCATGGGAGAGCCTTCTTTATTTTATAAAGTGACTTTTTCGCGGACTTTACAAAGGGATCTTGTCTATACGACGTTGGTGGCGACCACCCTCAAAAGGTGTATCCAAGAATATCTCAACGATTTTCTTAGCCTCTTCCTTGCTGATAAAACGACCGGGCATTGATAACACGTTCGCGTCGTTATGCTCACGTGCCAGTTTCGCGATATCCTCTCGCCAGCATAAGGCGGCACGGACACCCCGATGTTTGTTCAAGGTCATACTAATGCCATTCCCTGTACCGCAGACAGCTATTCCCGGATAAACCTCGCCAGCTTCTACGGCCTTGCCCATCAGATGGGCGAAATCCGGATAATCGCAACTGTCAGAGGAATAAGTTCCAAAATCTTTATAAGACAATCCCCTTTCATTGAGGATTGTCTTTATATATTCTTTTAACTCAAAACCAGCGTGATCGCTACACAAACCTACTATACCCATCTTTATGCTAATAATTCTTTTACTTGGTTATAAACGTTCTTAGCCGTGAAACCTAATTTCTCGTCCAATACTTTGTAAGGGGCGGAGAAACCGAAGGATTCAAGTCCCCATACCTTGCCGTTAGGACCTACCAACCCTTCCAGATTAACCGGAAGACCAGCGGTTAAGCCGAAAATCTTGCTTCCTGCGGGAAGAATGGATTCTTGGTACTCTTTGCTTTGTGAACGGAATAGACCTTCGGAAGGTACGGAAACGATACGAACCTTTATGCCATCGGCACGAAGTAGGGCGGCGCCCTCGACCAAAGTCGATACCTCGGAACCGGAAGCCAAAAGAATTACATCCGCATTAGCGTCTTCATTGACGATATAGGCACCCTTTTCCGCTTGCAAAGCCTCTTGATAGCGGTTTTCCTTAGCGGGAAGATCTGTGATATTCTGACGGGAAAGAATCAATGCGGTAGGAGTGTAAACATTCTCCATCGCTAGTTTCCATGCGACTGTTGTCTCCACAACGTCTGCCGGACGAAGTACCAACATGGAGTTGTGTCCCTTATGATTCTTCAATTTCTCTAATAAACGAACTTGAGCTTCTTGCTCTACCGGCTCGTGCGTAGGTCCGTCTTCTCCAACACGGAAAGCGTCGTGTGTCCAGATGAACTTAACGGGCTGCTCCATCAATGCGGCCATACGTAACGCAGGCTTCATGTAATCGGAGAATACGAAGAAAGTACCGCAAGCGGCGATCACGCCACCATGTAAAGACATACCGATACAG
>OHQE01000672.1_pt1 | contig 13661 bp, 7 predicted proteins | sample 1577931 | NCBI WGS metagenome assembly OHQE01 (sample SAMEA3879552, study PRJEB24766) | human gut metagenome | biome: human-associated habitat; feature: feces | place: USA | collected 1985/1987 | reverse complement strand
TGAAGTACCTTAGAAAATAACAGTAAAATCTGTGAAGTAAATTTAGGCATAGTCAGAAGATATACTTACTTTGCCGATGAAGTATATCTTCTCCGGGCATAGGATATATACTTCATCCGCAAAGTAAGTATATATGGATAAAACAGGCTTTTTTATCCAACCAGCCATCGTTCTATATTCCGGGTCTCTGAGGAGAAGTTCGCGCCGATCTTGATCACTTGCCGTTTATCAGCGGCGAAGGGTAGGGCATAACCTTTCTCCTCGATCTGCCGCAGAGCCTCCTCTGCGGTTCCGTTCAGCTTGAACTCCATGATATAGACGTAGCGGTCGGTTTGTAGGACGAGGTCGATGCGTCCGTTCGAGGTGTGGTATTCCACTTGCGTGTACAGTCCGACCAGCTTGAAGACGATGAAGAGCACGTTGCGGTAATGCAGCTCCGTGTCCCGTTCCGGGTTCCGGCCAATAATCGCCTCGTAAGAGGTATCGGCGAAGAAGCTTTGTAGGCGGTGGAAGAAGGCATCGTAGTCTCCTGCCCGTACCTCTCTCACAAAGCGGCCTATCTCGAAAGGAGACTTCGAGGCTTGAATGTTCGTATAGAACGGCAGTAAGTATTTCATGAAACCCTCCTCTACCTCTTGGTTCGGGAAACCTAAGCGATAGATCTTGAATTCCGGCTCGTAATCCTTGATCGTGAGGTATCCGCTTTGGTAGATGACGGGGATGGGATTGTTCGAAGCGGAGTCGATGCTGTTCAACACATCGGCGTCGGTCTCGGTGTTGGCCATGTCGTACAGGTCGTAGTTCGTTCGTTTCAGCAACTCCATCAAGTAAGTGGGCGTGCCCGTCTCGAACCAATAATCGCTGAGCCGCATATACTTGAAGGTATTCAGCAGGCTGAAAGGGTTATAAATGCCCGGTCCCCCGGCCACGAAATGATAGCCGTCGTACCGTTTCCGTAGCAAGGATCGGGCCTCCTCATATGTCCGCTCAAGGGCAGAGGCCAACGTATGGATGTCCTCATCGAAATGCGTACGCAGCTCCGTTTCCGTGATGCCGCAAATGGCGGCGTAAGGCTCCCGCATGGATATATCGTCCAGATTGTTGAGGTCGCTGAAGACGCTTACCTTCCCGAACTTGGTCACGCCGGTCAGCAGGGCGAAGCGTATGGCCCTGTCCATGGTCTTCAACACACCGTAGAAGGGTTTGAGCATGTTCCGGAGCCGGTTTTGCATCTCCTTGTCGTGCAAGTTCTGTAGCAAGGGCTTGTCGTACTCGTCTATCAGGATCACGGCCCTTTGTCCGGTTTTGCGGTAGGCCCGGTCGATGATTCCGGCGAAACGGAGGGGCAGGGTCACTTCCGAGGGACGTGTCCCATATTCGTCTTCGTACCGGGACAGGATGTCGTTTAATATCTTGTATAAGCTATCCGGAGAGTCGTATTGGGAGATATTCAGGTCAAAATGGAGGATCGGGTATTCTTTCCAGTCCTTTTCCAGTTTCTCCATGGCCAGTCCCTCGAACAACTCCTTTTTCCCTTGGAAGTAGGCCTCCAGCGTGGACAGCAACAGGCTTTTCCCGAAGCGTCGGGGGCGGCTGAGGAAGTAATACTGTCCGGTAGTAACCAATTGATAGACCAAGGCTGTCTTGTCAATATAGAGATAGCCGTCCTTGCGAATTTTCTCGAAGTTCTGTATGCCGATGGGATAAATTGTCTGGTTCATGGCTTTGTGTATTTATGTGACTTATATACAAAGGTAACTCTTTCTCCCAAAAGGGCAAGTAACGGCGCTTTTTTCTGTACGGTACGATCAGTGGATGGCGCGTGCCGTGAGCGTTTTGCCTTTCCACAGCTATCGCGTGGGCTCAACCAGCCACTTCTCGATATTGCGGGTCTCGGCAGAGAAGTTCACGCCGATCTTGAAGACCTCCCGGTCGTCTCCGGCGAAGGGTAGGGCGTAGCCTTTCTCCTCGATCTGCCGCAGGGCCTCCTCGGCGGTTCCGTTGAGCTTGAACTCCATGATATATACATAGCGATCGGTTTGCAATACGAGGTCGATACGCCCGTTCGAGGTACGGTACTCCACTTGCGTGTATAGGCCGACCAGCTTGAAGACGATGAAGAGGACGTTCCGGTAATGCAGCTCCGTGTCTCGTTCCGGCTTTTGCCCGGCGATCACCTCGTAGGGTGTGTCGGCGAAGAAGCTTTGGAGGCGGTGGAAGAAGGCGTCGTAATTGCCAGACCGTATCTCCCGTACGAACTGTCCGATCTCGAAGGGGGTCTTAGAGGCTTGTATGCTCGTATAGAAAGGAAGTAGGTATTTGACGAAACCTTCTTCCACCTCCTTGTTCGGGAACCCCAGTCGATAAATGCCAAACTCAGGATCATAGCCCTTGATGGTCAGGTATCCGCTTTGGTAGATGACGGGTATGGGATTGTTCGAGGCGGAGTCGATGCTGTTGAGCACGTCGGCGTCAGTCTCCGTGTTGGCCATCTCGTAGAGGTCGTAATGGGTGTGCTTGAGCAGCTCCACGAGGTAGGAGGGTGTTCCGGTCTCGAACCAGTAGTCTCCGAATTCCATCTTAGCGAAGGTATTCAATAGGCTGAATGGATTGTATATACCCTCGGACTTGGCAGTGAAATGGTATCCGTCATAGCGTTGCTTGAGTTTTAGGCAGGTTTCCTCGTAGGTCGTCATTTGGGTATCAGCCAGTTCCTTCACTTCGTCATCCAGATAGGCATGTATCTCTTTCTCTGTGATGCCGCATATCTCGACGTACCGATTATCCATCGACAGGTCCATGAGGTTGTTGAGGTCGCTGAATACGCTTACCTTGCCGAACTTGGTCACGCCGGTCAGGAACGCTAGGCGGATATATCCGTCCATGCTCTTCAGAACGCCGTAAAACGCTTTCAGTATAGAGCGGTAGGCCTCCTGTAACTCCAGATTCCCGATCGCCTGTAGCAAAGGCTTGTCATACTCGTCTACCAGTATGACCACTCTCCGTCCTGTTCTCTCATAGGCACGGCGTATCACGCCGGTGAAACGATCGGATGGTGTTATCTCTCTCTCGTCTTTCCCCCACAGGTCTTCCCAAAGGTTCAGATAACGTCGTAATATACTCTCTAATGCCCCAGGGTCAGAATATCTCTCCGCATTTAAATCCAAATGTAAGATGGGGTATCTTATCCAGTCTTTTTCCAATTTCTCCATTGCCAGTCCCTCGAACAGCTCCTTCTTTCCTTGGAAATAGGCCTCCAGCGTGGACAGCAGCAAGCTTTTCCCGAAGCGTCGGGGGCGGCTGAGGAAATAATATCGTCCGGTTGTTACTAATTGGTAGATTAGGGCGGTCTTATCAATATAGAGATAACCATCTTTGCGAAGGCTCTCGAAGTTCTGTATGCCGATGGGATAAATTGTCTGGTTCATATCGTCCTATATTTTATGCGACTTATAAGCAAAGTTACATAAAATATAGGAGAGGAACCGTATCTTTAGAAGTAAATTTTCAACAATAATATCTTACTATGAAGTAGATTTATAACTTGCTGACAGTAAGATGGATAAATATGCTTGTCGAATTTCCGTAAAAACACGTACATGTTTTCACGGATTCACGTACGTGTTTTTGGGAATTCACGTACGTGTTTTCCGAAAAACATGTACGAATAAAAAACAAGTCTGGAAAAACAGACAATAAGTAAGAAGTTTTTATTCCTTATACTTAGCCACCATAATCACGGGGTTGGATTCCTCATTCAATCCCGCTGCGATCTCATTCAAGCGGCCTTTCAGCTTACCTTTCTCGTAGTCTTCCACCAACTCATTGGCTTCTAGTTTCTTTATGAAAGCGATCCCATCGTTATTGATGATCTTTAGTATTCCGTGTTCGTACCACATATCAACGGGTGTCTGATCTACGAAATCGTTATTATATACGACACACTCAAAGATAGCGTCCTCTTGTTTATCATATACCAAGTCGGTTCTGGGGAATCCGGTTTCTTTCTCAAAATCCCATTGTTTCTTTGTTGTTTGCATGAAATAATACCGGTCGGTAAGAATACTTGGATAAAGAAATACTTCCGGGGCCATAGAGCGGATAGGTGGAGCCCTTACGATAAAGGGTTTGATAGAGTGATCTTGGGAATAACTATAAATCGTATCTGTAGATGGCTCTATTAAGACCCAACTTCCATTTTGGGAAATTAATTCGGTATTACGAGGTCCTGCGGACCAAATTCCTTTTGATAAAAACGGTGATATCTTATGCTCATAAGGGAGTTCGATTTCCTTGACAATGCTCCCGTCTTGTTTGGACAGGAGCCAAAATGCGCTTTTTCTCAGATTTTTATAATTGCCAATCTCATCGTAGCAGATTAAGTTGTCTTGATCGAAATTGTATATCTTCCCGCTATTGAAATTAAAATCTTTATCGTACTTTAAAGTTCGCTTAAAGTTTCCGGACAGGTCGTATACGATAAACTGGCTCGAATAGTAGTTGTTGATAAACAGCTCACCTTTCTCCTCATCGAGGGCAATAGACCCGATATTCGTGTATTCTTGGCTACCTTGGCCGCTGCGGTTGATTTTTCTCTGGCCTTTTCCGGTCCGGTCGAAGATAAATATATCTCCGTCTTGTCCGTTCTTGTTTCTAAGGATTATGAGATTTTTGCCGATGGCTTGCATGCTGGCTGAGGTTATGAATTCCTCATTCGTTTCTAATGGGATGTATTCCACATCCAAAAAGTCTTGAAGAATCAGTTCCTTCTTCGGATAATTTGCCGTGATATCCACGGTTAAAAAGTCGTTAGCCGGTTGCTTACCACTTTCGCATCCCGTTATCAGGAACAGGATCATCGCAGAGATTGTGAGTATAAGTTTCATGGTAGTATGTTTTTAAAGGTGTCCCTTTAGCAAACATATGCTTTTCTCACTGTTAGAAAAATATTTTATACATCTATTTTCGTGAATGTGTTGTTTAACATTATCTTTGCAAGTCAATGAACGTGAATATGGAAGATGATTTTGATATAAGGGATGCCCGGATGCCGGAAAACGAACGAGAGTACGAGAACGTGCTTCGGCCGCTTTCGCTCCGTGACTTCAGCGGGCAGGCGAAGGTGGTGGAGAACCTGAAGGTGTTCGTCATGGCTGCCCGCATGCGTAAGGAGGCGCTGGATCATGTGCTTTTGCATGGACCTCCCGGGTTGGGAAAGACGACGTTGTCGAATATTATAGCGAACGAGTTGGGGGTTGGTTTCAAGGTCACGTCGGGGCCTGTGCTGGATAAGCCGGGAGATCTGGCCGGGGTATTGACCTCGCTGGAGAAGAACGACGTGCTTTTTATCGATGAGATTCACCGGTTGAGCCCGATCGTGGAGGAATACCTATATTCCGCTATGGAGGATTACCGGATCGATATTATGATCGACAAGGGCCCCTCGGCGCGTAGTATCCAGATCGATCTGAACCCGTTTACATTGGTGGGAGCCACTACCCGGAGCGGATTACTGACGGCACCTCTGCGTGCCCGGTTCGGTATTAACTTGCATCTGGAGTATTATGATATGGAGACGCTGACGAAGATCGTGCTCCGTAGTGCTAATATCTTGAATGTAAAATGTGAGTTGAACGCCGCTAGGGAGATCGCTTCCCGTAGCCGGGGTACGCCTCGTATCGCCAACGCTTTATTGCGCCGTGTGCGTGATTTCGCTCAAGTGAAGGGGAACGGAGATATCGATAAGGCGATCGCTTGCTTCTCTCTGGAGGCGTTGAATATAGACCGGTATGGCTTGGATCAGATCGATAATAAGTTGCTGACGACGATCATTGATAAATTCCAGGGAGGCCCGGTCGGATTAACGACGATCGCCACGGCTTTGGGCGAGGACCCCGGAACGCTAGAAGAAGTGTACGAGCCTTTCTTGATCAAAGAGGGCTTTATCAAACGCACGCCCCGTGGCCGTGAGGTCACCGATTTAGCTTATACCCATCTGGGACGTAGCCGGGTGGGGGAACAAGGTTCTTTATTTGATTAGACAGATACGATATGGCAGGAGGAATGAAGCGGCTCGCTAAAGAGACAGCCGTTTATGGATTGAGTAGTATAGTGGGGCGTTTCCTGAATTGGATGTTGGTGCCGATGTACACACGTGTGTTGGCCGGAACAGGGGATTATGGGATCGTGACGAATTTATATGGTTGGACAGCCCTGTTGCTGGTCTTGCTTACGTATGGCATGGAGACGGGGTTCTTCCGTTTCATCAATAAGAAAGAGGAGCAAGAGCCGATGCGGGTGTACGCTTCCGTGCTGTATTGCCTGCTGGGAAGTTCGGCGCTGTTTAGCGTAGCGGTTTTCGCCTTGTTTCCATCTATTAGTGCCGGCTTGGGATATGGTGACCATCCGGAGTATATCGGGATGATGGCGGGTATCGTGGCGGTAGACGCTTTTTGTTGCATTCCGTTCGCTTATCTTCGGTATAAGGGAAAAGCATGGCGTTTCGCCGGGATTAAGTTGCTGAGTATTTTCTTGAATATTATCTTGAATATATTCTTCTTGATCACTTGTCCGTGGTTGCATACGCACTATCCGGAGGCGATAAGCTGGTTCTATCGTCCGGATTATGGGGTAGGCTATGTATTCGTGGCGAACGTGTTTACGACACTGATAACCTTATTGCTTTTGATCCCGGATATCTTGCCGGGCATACGGGCGAAAGTAGACGGAACGGTATTGAAACAAATCTTGCGTTATTCCTTCCCGATCCTCATTCTAGGTATTGCCGGTATCTTTAACCAGACGGCAGATAAGATCCTGTTTCCATTCTTGTTTGATGATAAGGAGTACGCGAACGAGCAATTGGGTATATACGGCGCATGCTTCAAGATCGCCGTGGTGATGGTGATGTTCACGCAGGCTTTCCGGTATGCCTATGAGCCGTTTATTTTCGCTAAAAACAAGAGCGATGATAATAAGAAAGCCTACTCGGAAGCGATGAAATATTTCATCATATTCGCCTTGTTTATCTTCCTCGGGGTAATGTTCTATATCGATATCTTGAAGTACTTTGTCGGGCCGGCCTATTATCCCGGATTACGGGTAGTGCCGATCGTGATGCTGGGCGAGTTGTTCTTCGGTATTTATTTCAACCTCTCCTTATGGTATAAGCTGATCGACCAGACACGATGGGGCGCCTATTTCTCCACGATCGGATGTGTGGCCACGGTCTCTATCATCTTGCTGTTCGGTCCCTCGTACGGTTATATGGCTTGTGCGTGGGCATCGTTCTTTTGTAATTTATTGATGATGCTTTTATCCTATTTTGTAGGACAAAAGAAATTCCCGATCGAGTACGACTTGAAATCCGCCTTTCTTTATTTCGGGGTGGCGGCGGTGTTATACGTGGCAGGCATGGCACTGCCGATACAGTCTGAATGGCTCCGGTTGGGATACCGCACGATCTTATTAGGCGTATTCATCGCATTTATGGTTAAAAGGGATTTACCTTTACGAGAACTCCCATATGTAGGACGTTTCTTCCGTTAGTCGGTAGGTTCGGAGGGCTTGGACGGCGTGGCGATTGGCATCGTGATAACGAAGCGTGAGCCTTTCGTATAAGACGGATCTGTCTTTATCTTACCGTTTAGCCGGTTAACGATCAAGCGACATAGGTAAAGCCCTAGGCCAGAGCCGGGAATGAAATCGTTGGTCTTCGTGAAACGCTCGAATATCCATTCCTGTTTGTCTTGAGGGATGCCGCAACCCGTATCTGTTACCGACAGGGTCACTAGATTGGCTCCGCTATCCAGATGGTATGAAAGCGTGATGCTTCCTTTCTCCGTGAATTTATTTGCGTTTGCCAGCAGATGCGAGATGATCAAACTGAAATAAGCGCGGTTGGTCAAGATCATATCATTCTCCTTATCGCCTTCCACTACATAGTTGATCTCCGGCTTCTCTTGATATTTCTTTACCTGTTGCATCTCATGTAAACAAAGCTCATGGATACGTGTGGGAACAAGAGGAAGGGAATCATTGCCGCTATCAAGCTGGGCGATCTCAAGGAGATTGTTCAGCATGGAAGTCAAGTGGTAACAGTTTTCATAGATAATACGGCTGAAAGCCTGTTTCTCGTCCATGGAGATATCGTCGTTGGTGATGAGTTCCGAGAAACCGTTGATTGCGTTTAAGGGAGTCCGTATCTCATGCGACATATTCCGGATGAAGGCGGTCTTCATCTCCTCGCTTTCTTGTGCTTTCTGGTTCGCTATCAAGACCAGCTCGTTAGACTTCTGCAATGCCCGATAGAGGGATCTCATTTTGCCTAGCCGGAAAAAGATATAGAACACGGCGCATAAAGCTAGAAGCAATAAGGATATATACAGGTAATTCTCTTTCTTGCTTTTCTGTAATTCCAATTCCAATGATCTCTTTTCGATCACCAACTCGTTCGCCCCTTTCTCGATCTCCAGATTTTCCATTTTCTTCCTGAGTTCTTGCATACGTAAGGTGTCTAGCAATACAGCGTATTCCTTGGATGTCTCATAGGCTTCCTTGTACATCCGGAGGCTGTCGTAAGCGGCAGCTTTCGCGGACACATAGGCGATTACATGTTCCTTGTAAAGCGGTATCTGTTTGGAGAAATTGATCAAAGAGTCACTGAACTCAATGAATTTCTTATAGTCCTTAATACCTAGGTAATAATTCGATGAGGTGTAGTAGAGCTCATACTCCGGGGCGGCGCTAGCTGATTCCGGATAAGCCTTCAGCAGATTCATGAACTTACGGTAATAAGAGGTCGCCAAATCCTTTCCAATAGCCTCGGCGCTAATGGCAAGGTTTGAATAAGCGCTTAATAATTGACGTTTGTTGACTGCGTAAGGACGTTTCCTCATCTCCGGGATGTTAGAGTAACCTAAGATCGTATTTAGGTAACGGGTAGCATATTGTCCTCGTTCTTGAGGGTTACTCGCATAAGCGCATAGCATGAAATAGGTGTTAGGCAAGAAATTGTACGCATATCGTAGGGGCAGTTTTTCCGCCTCGGCCAGAACATTGTCGAAATATTCTCTTCCTTGCTTAAAGTCCTCCTTAAGCATATTTTCTTCCATAATGCTGTTGCTGACAGCCATACCAAGTATATAATTGCAGGCTATTTTCTCGTAGGGAGACAATTTATCAGATTCTTCCAGCTTGAATAGGCAATTCATGAGGACTTTCTTTCTCGGTTCACCGGATGTGTAGAATATGACGCGCGTATCTTGTATCATTTTCATGAACGACACGAGGCTGGCTCTGGCTTCTCCTTTTAGCTCCTGCTCGGCCTTGGCGATGTAGATATTTGCGCTATCGGTTTGGTCCGTGTTGATATAACGTCGGAGAATCTCGGTCAACGCCGCTTCCTTATAGTAATTGTCATTCGCTTTTAAGGCCTCCTGATAGAGTTGTTTAGCGTTTACTAATATGTCATCGTTTCGTGAGATATCCATTAAATTGGTAAGGATTTCCAGTCTAGAGCGTTCGGAGGTTGCTTTTTGCAAGGCGCTTTTAAGCGAGTCTGGCGTTGTCGTTTGAGATGAAACGACAAAGGACGTAAACAATAAGCATAAAAGCATTAGATATCGTTTCATACAAATAGGATCTCTTGTTGTTGTATTGTAAATGCAAATATACGTAATCTCACCATAAAAAAGCTATTAAATAGTTAGAAAAACAAACAATTGGAATATCTTTGCATAAATATGGGACAAGATTAATACCGCATGGAAAAAGGATTGCTACATAAACAGATTATGGATTTTTTCGTCCGTAATTTCGACGTCAGGCAGGACAAAGAGGACGAACTGGACACGATAGAATCTATTAAGAAGGGAGTCGAATTTAAGGGGACAAATTTATGGGTACTTATTTTCGCTACATTTGTGGCCTCTCTCGGATTGAATACGAACTCTACGGCCGTGATTATCGGCGCCATGCTGATCTCGCCGTTGATGGGACCGATCATGGGATTCGGCTTGGGATTGGGAATCTCCGATTTCGAGTTGATCAAGCGTTCGTTCCGTAATTTCGCTACCGCTACTATTTTTAGCGTGATTACCTCCACCTTATATTTCTTGATCTCACCGATCAGCGAGGCGCAAAGCGAGTTGCTTGCCCGTACGCAACCTACGGTATACGATGTATTGATCGCTTTCTTCGGCGGTCTGGCCGGAATCGTGGCGAGCTCGACAAAGAGTAAGGGTAACGTGATTCCGGGTGTAGCTATCGCTACGGCTTTGATGCCTCCGCTTTGTACGGCTGGATTCGGGTTGGCGAGTGGCAATTTGTATTACTTTTTCGGTGCTTTTTATCTGTATTTTATCAATACGTTTGTCGTCGTTCGTTTGTTGAAATATCCGAAGAAAGTTTTCTTGGATAAACAACGGGAAAAGATCGTGACTCGTTACGTGGGTATCATTGTTTTTTTCACGATCGTGCCGAGCCTTTTCTTGAGTTATAACTTGATCCGGAGTAGTTATTTCAATGATCGGGTACGTAACTTCGTATCGGAGGAGTTGACTTTCCCGAATACGCAAATCTTGAATAAGGTCGTTACGGATACGAGCGAGAAAAAGGAGGTGAAAGTAGTCTTGATCGGCCAGACGGTACCGGATGAGATGATCGCTAACGCCCGGGCTAAATTGCCTAAGTATGGATTGAAAGATGTGCATTTAGTCGTGCAACAAGGCTTCGGACAAGAGGCCACGGATATCAATGAGTTGAAAAGCCTCTTGATGCAGGATTTATATAAGAATAGCGAGGAGGTACTACGTGCGCAGACCATCCAGATAGATTCGTTAAAACGACAGGTTGACAAATATCAGAGTTATAGGCGTTTGACATCCGAGTTGATCCCGGAGATGAAGGTTCTTTTCCCCTATGTAGTTGAGGCATCTTGCTCGAATACGTATATTGTGAATACGGAGACGGCGAAGCCGGATACGGTTATGCTGGTTTATCTGAAAAGTAAGACGATCATTAAAGATGCGGAACGTAAGAAGATCAGGGAATGGCTGTCGGCTCGTGTGGAAATGAAAAATATTAAATTACTAATCGAATAATTTAGACTAATCAGAGTAGAATGAAGTTGATGAAAAGAGTGTGGGCGGCTTTGTTGCTTTTAGCCGCTTCCGGCCAGTTATATGCCGATGAGGGCATGTGGGTGCTGAAGGAATTAAATAAGCAGAATTTGGCGAGAATGGCCGAGTTGGGTTTTACCCCATCCTATGATCAGTTGTATAGTGAGACGGATCCTTGCGTGGCGAACGCCGTGGTAATCTTCGGTGGGGGATGTACCGGTATTACGGTCTCTAACGAGGGATTGATCTTCACGAATCACCATTGTGGTTTCGGAGCCATCCAGCAGTTGAGTAGTGTGGAGCACGACTATCTGAAAGATGGTTTTGTCTCTCAAAGTAAACAGGAAGAACTTCCGGTTCCAGGCTTGACGGTACGTTACCTGAAAGAGACCGTAGACGTGAGCGATCGTATCAACAGCCAGATCTCCGGTATCGAGGATGAGTTCCAGCGTTTGTCGGCGGCTGATTCTATCGGTCGTGTGATTTGTGATTCCGTGGGAAATAATGAGTTCCTAGCGGCTGATGTTGTCCCTTTCTATAGCAATAATAAATATTTCTTGGTGGTGTACGATGTTTATCGTGACGTGCGTATGGTTTTCGCTCCGCCTAGCTCTATCGGTAAGTTCGGTGGCGATACGGATAACTGGATGTGGCCTCGGCATACCGGTGATTTTTCCGTATTCCGTGTGTACGCCAACGCAGATAATAAACCGGCGGAATACAACGCGGATAATAAGCCTTATACCCCGAGATATGTAGCGGAGGTGTCTATGCAAGGCTATCAAGATAAAGATTATGCCATGACAATCGGTTTTCCGGGAAGCACGGATCGTTATTTGTGCTCTTGGGGCGTGCAACAGCGTATCGAGAATAGTAATAAGCCCCGTATCGAGGTGCGTGGCATCAAGCAGGGCATCTGGAAAGAGGCTATGTCGGCTAGCGACGCCGTACGTATCAAATATGCCTCCAAATATGCGGGAAGTTCCAATTATTGGAAGAACTCGATCGGTATGAATAAAGGATTGGCGAATCTAAACGTGATCGAACGTAAACGTGCGGAAGAGACGGCTTTTGCTGATTGGGTAGCGAAAGATCAAGCCCGGGGCGCTAAATATGGCGAGGTCTTGAATTTGTTGGAAAAAGGATATACCTCGACCAATAAGTATAGGGAGGCGTTGACCTATTTGAATGAGGCGTTTTCCAGTGGAGCGGAGATTATTCGTTTGGCTCGTATGGTGCAATCGGTGGATATAAACGGAGCTACTCCGGAAGAGATTACTGTCTTTTTAGAGGATCGTATCCAACCGTTCTTCAAGGATTACGAGCCGTCTTTGGATCAGAAGGTATTGGCCGCGATGATGAAGATCGCGAAAGAACGTGTATCTTCGGAGTTCTTGCCGGATATTTATACGAGCATTGATAAGAAGTATAAAGGAAATTATGAGAAATATGCGGCGGATGTATTTAAGAAGACTTCCTTATTGTCGTACGACAAGATCGCCGAGATGTTGAGAAATCCGAAGCAATATGAGAAATTGAGAAAAGATCCGGCGGCGGAACTGAGCTTGTCCGTATTGGTGTCTATCTTCCAGTTACAGCAGTTGATGGGCGATGCGGAGTATGATATCGCTAAGGGAGAACGTTTGTATTTCGCGGGCTTGAAGGAGATGTATCCGGAGAAAGCTTTGTCTTCCGACGCTAATTTCACGATGCGTTTAAGCTATGGTTCTATCGGAGGGTATCGTCCTTATGATGCCGCATGGTACAATTATTACTCAACGGATAAAGGTATCCTAGAGAAAGAGGACCCGACGAGCGATGAGTTCTGGGTACAACCGGAGATACTGGATCTGGTTCGTAGCCGTGATTTCGGACCTTACGCGAATGAAAAAGGGGAATTGCAGCTGTGCTTCCTCTCGAACAATGATATCACAGGTGGTAATTCCGGTAGCCCGGTATTCGATAAAAACGCCCGTTTGATCGGACTTGCTTTCGACGGTAACTGGGAGGCTATGTCGGGCGATATCGCCTTCGAGCCGGATGTACAGCGTACTATCGGCGTGGACGTTCGCTATGTGCTCTTCGTGATCGACAAGTTCGCGGGTGCGGACTGGCTGCTCGACGAGATGACCCTCGTGAAGAGCGACTGCACCAAGGCATGCGATCAGAAGGATGTGAAGAAAAAGGAGACGAAGGCTTCGAAGAAAAACGCCAAGAAAGCGGACAAGAAGCGTAAGTAACTGGAAATACGGCGAATGTGCGTTTGCTTTGCAGGCGCATGTCCGCGAATCGAAAAGGGGAGAACGCTCGCAGCGTTCTCCCCTTTTCGATGTTGAAAAACGGTCGGATGAAATTTACGCATTGCGGGGTATGAAAACCGTCCTTCTTTTCGGATCGGTTTGCAGAAATAAAATAAATGACTATTTTTAGAATTTCATTCGTGCGGATAAGTGAGATAGAGATGAAGACGAAAAAAGGAAAGGATATGACCTGCGAAGAGGTCTTGGAGTGGCTTGCGGCCCATGCCAATCCGGAGTTCCG
>OHQE01000666.1_pt1 | contig 13795 bp, 8 predicted proteins | sample 1577931 | NCBI WGS metagenome assembly OHQE01 (sample SAMEA3879552, study PRJEB24766) | human gut metagenome | biome: human-associated habitat; feature: feces | place: USA | collected 1985/1987 | reverse complement strand
TAATCAGATATTTAGGCTAAAATATCCGGCTAATCTTCTCTCTTATTACCCCAGAAAAACAATGCAACTGTTCCCGGACCGGTGTGGCTTCCTATAGTCGTACCGATATCATTTATCTCTACTTTTCCCTTCATCTTCGGGAAGGCAGCCTCAATCAGATCAGCTACGGCTTTAGCATCCTCATAGCATGCAGAATTCGATATATAGACCTTATCCGAATAATCGGCACCATCCTTGCAGAGTGCCTGCATCTTCACAAGCATCTCCTTTATTGCCTTCTTTTTGGTGCGGATTTTCTCACGCACAATAAGCTTTCCCTCATTGCTCACATTCATGAAAGGACAGATATTCAGCACATTTCCAACTAATCCCGCGGTCTTTGAGATACGGCCACCCCTGATAAAAAATGTAAGGTCTGATGAGAAAAACCAGTGATTCACCTCAAGTCTGTGCTCCATGGTCCAATCAGCCAGTGTATCAATATCCATGCCGCTATCCCTAAGGTCAGCGAGCTTATCCATCAAAAGACCAAAGCCTGACGATGCTGCCAGCGAATCAATCACATATATCTTTCTGTCAGGGTATTCCTCCTCGAGAGCCTCCTTTGCAAGCCTTGCCGAGTTGACTGTACCTGATATACCAGAGCTTAGTGTACAGTGAAGCACATCATATCCCTCATCCAGAAACTGCCTGAAGTACTCCATGTACTCCTCCTGATTGATCTGCGAGGTCTTTGTCATGGCACCTGCCTCCATTGCCTTGTAGAAATCCGGCAGTGGCATGGACTGTCCTAAATCATCCATATACTCTTTACCGTCAAGCTCATAGTGAAAGCATGCGTACTTAATATTTCTCTCGAGCATATGCTCCCTGGTAAGATCTGCTGTTGAACAGCAGCTAATCACATAATTTGACATATTATTTTCCTTTACCTTTTGACCTTTTATCATTATATATAGTCAGATACATATGGTATCTCATGATATAAAATATCGTCAAGCTTTGCAACAGCATCATACGTAGTCTGTATTTTGCCCATCTGCAAAAGCTTCTCAGCACTCTTGTAGCCTAAAAGCAGTGTGGTAAACGTGCCAATAGACATGCTTAGGTGATACTGTGGATTTTTGTCGGTGAGAGCACAGTGCCCTTTCTCAAAATCAATGACAAATGTGCCATTGTTCCACGGAAGAAGGTCATCTGCTATCTCAAAGCTAAAGCAGCCGCCCGGGCCATCCGGGTCACAGTTATACTGTGAAATAAACTGCGCCACGTCGATGATTCTGCCCATGGCGTATGGTCTTATTGTCTCCTTTATATCACTGTCATCGAGCTCAAAAGCGATGGGCTCGCTGTAATAGTTGTTGCCTCTGACCTCATCAATCATGGAATCATGCGCATGAATGTACTCCCACAGACCAAGCTGCGCCTCACGGTTTAAGTAGATGAGCTCCTTGATGTGCATGACATCGGAGCTGATAAGATACACCATATAGCCACACGGTTCATCATCCTCGTTGTAGTAGATGGCGACCATCGTATCATCCTCATCCCAGCGGAAGTACTCCTCCCAAGCCAGATTGTTTCTGTACAGACAGCCGTGCGTCTTTGCAGCAAAGTGAGTATGAAGCTTCTTAAACTGCTCGTCATCCCACTGCACACGGCGCACATAGCCCGGCTCCTTAAGCTTTGTGGGAATCTGTCTGTCCTTTATCACATATGTCATCTTGTTTGAGATAATCTCCCAGCCAAGTCCTCTGTAAAGAGGTATGGAGTATGGGTACAAAAGAGCAAACGACTTGTTGCTGTCGCGCATTCTCGTAAGACTCTTTCTCATGAGCTTTTTCATGAGGCCATGACCGGTATACTCAGGATACGTGCAAACACTTGTGACAAAGCCCACCTCGTAGCGCTCGCCGTATATATTCATATCGAGCGGATATACCGCAAACTGAGCCACAAGCTCTTCTCTTTTGTCAATGATATTGAAGCAGCCGAGCACATCAGCTCTCTCAAGCACCGGAAACTTCGACTGCTTGATTTCGTCATCCTTCCAGCCTGTCTCGGCAAGGTCTGCCTCTGTCACCTGAAAAGCATAACGAAGCAGTGCATTGTACTCCTCCGCATCATCCTTTGTCAGTACTCTTATCTTAAATTCATCTGATTTAAAAGAATGCATAGTGTCCTTTCTCGCCTGTCTTTACTGTATACATCAGATCGTCCGCCTTTTTAATGAGCTCGGTAATCTGACTCTCACTGGTAACATTTCTCTCATATGAAATGCCGATGGAGCAGGTGATATTCTTCTCCTCATTAAACTCAACGTCATGGTTGAGATATTTCTTTATCTGGCTGCTGAAGCCATCCGCCTCTGCAATCCTCGCATAGATATCCTTTGCAATATTCTCAAGCTCGTATCTGGCGCATGACTCAATGACTATGATGAACTCATCACCGCCATATCTGCTCACAAAGCCTCTGTCCTTAGCAACTTCCTTGAACACAAAGGCCATCTCCTTAAGTATCAAATCTCCCACATCATGACCATACGTATCATTATAATGCTTGAAGTTGTCCAGGTCAATAAACATAAGCCCCACATCCATTCCACCGGATGTAACACTTATGCGCTTTTCAAGCTTTTCAATCTCCTGATACATACCTGCTCTGTTATAGATACCGGTAAGCATGTCAGTGACAGCTGCCTGCTTCAGCCTCTTGTTCATCTCATTGGCCTTCTCATTTGCCTCAATACGGGCAATGGAATACTCAAGCTCTCTGAATAACAGCTTGAAAATGCTCAGATCATCCTCATTGAGCATGTATCGCTCGATTGAGCCATGCCAGTTGTCCTTCATGCGCACATATGCTATGAGTACACTTGAAAGTGCATCATTCTTGATAAAAGGCACTGCGACAAATGAGCATACATCATCCACGCCGAAATACGAGATGACATTTTCATACTCGTAGAAGCCCTCTGCAATCTTTGATGTGGCAATGCCCTCCGGATAGTCTATCATGATATCACATATGCCCTTTATAACCTCATCTGTCATATCACAGCCCGTATCATTATAAAGCACCTGTGGCTCCTTCGCGTGCAGATCTATGATCAGCGCACAGTCAAGACTGAAATGATTGATGAAATTGCTCATGGCATTTTCAATCATGGTGTCCTTCTTCTGGTCATTGACATCGATAATGGTCTGCCATATGGAAATAAACTCCATCTGACGCTTTGAGCCCTGATAATCCTTTTCGAGCCCATGCTGCTTTACAAGCATATTAATCTGCCGCTCATTGATATGGCCATCACTCAGTGACTCTAGGTTGATATTTTTTAACATGTCAAGCGGAGCTGCCTCTGCTATTTCATGCATCCTTTTATTGTGTGCCTCTAAAAGTATTCTCTCATGCTCTATAAGCTCATTTTTGCCGAGCAGCTCAAACAGCTTCATCCTGCTTTCCCTGTATATCGAATATGCAAAAAATTCGTTTCCCTCCGCATTAACGAGATATCTCTCCGCATCCTCAAAACGTAAAAAGGCTTCTTCCTTTTCACCATCGTGCCACAAGAGCATGGCTGATGCAAAGGAGTAAAGGAACATCTCATCATCGCATCTGGAATAGTCATGGACTGCCTCAGTTCTTGTGGTGTCAATTACTCTGTAGATGACATAATTAAGAAACTGCTTGCAGCTGAGCAGATAGCGCTCACAGCTGAATCTGTCACCCGAAAATATAGATGCAAGCGCAAGAAGCGCATATACCTTACTCGTGTTGCACACTCTTAAGCTGTTTAGATGAAGCTTTATAATAGTCTTCATGGCAACTAAAAGTGCATGGACAGCCTCCTTATAATTGCCCTGCATGATATAGTTAAGAGACTTGTTATAATACACCTCAGCTATATCCTCCGGCATCTTCAGGTAATATAACATATTGATTGCAGCATTGTAATAATTGTCAACCAGCTCATTTTTACCCATGGCACTTAAATTGTAGCCTATAGACGTAAGCACTCTCGCAACATATATATTGCCGTGCCCCTTCATGAACTCGTATGTACGGATAACATATAAAAAGGCTATCTCATTGAGACCGCTTGTGCTGGCAAGCATAATAGTCTTCTGATATGCATCATACACAAGCTGCTCATTTCCTATCTCCTTCGCAAGCTCAAGCCCCTTCGTAAAATGCTTTAGTAATGATTCATCATAAAAGGACTGCTTCACCACATCCCGGCTATTGTCGTATGCGTAAATATATATATGTGCCAAATGATTCCTGTAGCCGTGCTTTATGAGCTTTTCTATAATTTCATCACTGACAGGTATATCCTGTACACAGAAGAATATATTGTACCAGCCTGACATCTTTATCATGACTGACAAAAGCTCTGCCTTAAATATCAGTGTGTCATCCTCTGCCAAAACTGCATAGTCATAGGCACTCTTTGCACTGTTTCCGGCCTTCTCAAGCTTGCCCTGATACATATAGCAGGTGCCCTTCATGAAATAATACAGCGAAAGATAATGCTCACTGTCATTTTCCGGTATCAGCGCCTTGTATTCATTCGTGAGCTCAATCGCTTTGGACATCTCTCCAAGTAAAACAGACGTCCTTGCATAGACCATATAAAAGCGGCGCAGGCTTTTCTCATCAATCCATGCATCCTCAAACTTAAGCTTATGCTCTATAATGCGGCAGCCTCTCCTTGCCTGCTCAAAATCCAGAAACTCCATGATATTTGATGCTTCCTGGATGCTCTGCTCAAAGTTCATAGTGATATACAGCTCATCATCATTTGTAGTTTTTACGTTATTTTTAAGCGGTCCGGCACTGCCTATATAGTATATGGCGCTCCTGTCCTCAAGCGACTCAACTATACGATCCCACACCTCAACAGTACTGTCAGTACCCTTGACTATGGCATTGACACCTAACACGATACCGATATTGGCGCATGGATTGTCAATCAGATACTTGATGGTCTCAATTGAACTCTTAGACGCCATCTGGAATCTGTTTATCACAATCATCAAAGGCTTCACCTCAGAAAGCTTCTTGAGCATGTCAGCTATGGCCATCGTCATGCGTCTCTGCTCATATGCCACCTCATTTAACAGCACTGTCTCCTCTCTGAAGCACTCACCTGTCTCATAATAGCTGTTTAACACCTGTCTGTGCAGATAGTACACACCGCACTCCTTCTGGAAATCATCAAAGCTTCCGCCTATAAAGCGCCTGTGCATATTGCATATGATGTCCAAAAATGGCTCATAAGCTCCGACCAGCGTATTGTAAGAGAACTCACTGTATGCAAAAAAGACGTTATCCTCATTGCTTTGATAACGTCTTATAACCTCAAGATTTTCAATCGAAAAATCATTGCTATAATTCGCCATTACGATATTTCGAGTCTCTTTTCCTATGCGATTGTAAATCTGCTCGATTACCCCGCTATAATACTTCTCTATCATCTAATTACCCCATCATGTTCCAAAGCCGACACAGTGTATATCAATCCTCCTGTAATCAGGCTTTTCCGAAATAATCCTAAAACCATAGTAGACCAAAACTCCTAAAAAGTCAATCTTTTGACTCAATAATGATAAATTTTCCTCTATGGATATCAATCAGTGCATGATCATCGACTATTTCATTGGATATGCCAAGCGATGTAAACCTGTCAAAGGAATAATCAGTAACAGGATACTTAAAGCCCTTAAGGCTTACCTCATTGTCGTCTGTCAGTGCTATAAGAGATACAAACCTGCCATACTGTGCTGATTTTTCAATGGTTACCGGCTTATCTGCCATCCTTATACGGTTGTTTGTATCGATAATGCTGATATCAGTTCCACTTTCCAGGCCTATTCCCAAAAGTGAAATATTTCCAAGCACATGGTCTATTCTGCTGCCTGTTGCTCCAAGCACCACTATGCTTCGTGCACCCTCTCTTATGGCAAGTCTTATGGCATACTCTGTATCAGTATCATCCTTTATGGGATTGAGCCTGTGTATCTCGGTCTGTCCCTTTCTCTCAAAAAACTCCAAGGCCTTTGTTGTGGCTGAATCGAAATCACCTACAATTATATCAGGCGTGACACCGTTTTCGTACAGGAAATCCATTCCGCTGTCAGCCGCAATTATGGCATCTATTCCGTCAGTCTTTATCTCATTTAAGCCGAATTCCTTATCTATTTTTCCACCACATACAACCAAATACCTCATTTTATCCACCTTCTTATAAATAACATATCCACATTTGCTACAGGCCCGGAAGCATTTTTGTTTCAACCTGCATCTGTTACATCATGATATTCAGAAAACCCTTTATATTTTCTTCTATATCTCCGCTAAACACCGCACTTCCCGCAACAATGATATTGGCTCCTGCTGCAAGCAGTGTCTCCACGTTCTCTAGATTAACACCACCGTCCACCTCGATATCAGCCTTATTTGCGGTTTTCTCAAGAAGTGCCTTTAAGTCGCGCACCTTGTCTACAGTGTACGGAATAAGCTTTTGTCCTCCAAAGCCCGGATTTACAGTCATGATAAGCACCATGTCCACCTTGGGAAGCACATACTCTATGGCTGAGAGCGGAGTAGCCGGATTTAATGCTACACCTGCCAGTATACCCTTTTCCTTTATTGCCTCGATAGTCCTGTCAAGATGCTTACATGCCTCCGCATGGACTGTGATGATATCTGCTCCTGCTGTCGCAAAATCATCTATATATCTGACCGGCTCATCTATCATCAGATGCACATCAAACATACGCTCTGTGCACTTTCTGATTGTCTTTATGACCGGCAGTCCTATTGATATGCTTGGAACGAAGCTGCCGTCCATAACATCTATATGCACATACTGTGCTCCGGCCTCATCAAGCTGCTTAAGCTGCTCTCCGAGTATTGAATAATCCGCTGATAAAATTGATGGTGATAAACAGTTCATGTTTTCCTCCGTTTGATTATGCTTTAAATTAATACTTTTGTCTGTTTTTAAGCTCCTCATATAAAAGCTTATAATTATCATACCGCACCTGCGATATTTTCCCATCTGCAAGAGCTTCCTTCACACCGCAGTCCGGCTCATTTATATGACTGCAGCCCTGAAACCTGCAATATGGCTCATACTCTACAAACTCCGGATAACATGTCCACAGATCTTCCTTTTCAAAGCCCGGCACATCCATCGAGCTAAAGCCCGGTGTATCCATTATATACGTGCCATCCTTTATCGGGATAATCTCAGAATGTCTGGTCGTATGCTTTCCGCGCTCTATTTTCTCACTTATATGTCCGGTCTCCATCTGCACATCATCCTGCAGACAGTTAATGATAGATGACTTGCCAACTCCCGAGGGACCTGCAACCGTGGTCGTCCTTCCCTCTAAAATATGCTTTATCTCATCTATGCCCTCACCTGTTTTCGTGCTGGTAAAAAGCACTCTATAGCCAGCCGGCTCGTATATGCTTTTAAGCTCCTGCTGCTCTTTAGGTGTGATTAAGTCCTTTTTGTTGAAGCATATAGTAACCGGGACATGCTGGTACTCCATCATACACAAAAACCTATCAAGCAGGTTGAAATTGGGATCCGGCTTTGCGGATGCAAAAATAACCAGGGCCATGTCTATATTGGACACAGCCGGCCTGATAAGTTCGTTTTTCCGTGGCAGTATACGCTCGACATTGCCTATGTGCTTTTCATCGTCGAGGACTGCTATGTCGACTGTATCGCCTACCAGTGGCTTTATCTTTTGTTTTCTGAAGGTGCCTTTTGCTTTGCACTCGTAGAGAGTGCCGCCTGTGGCAGTTTCTTTTGCTTCTTTGGTTTCTTCTACGTAGACGTAGTAGAAGCCGGCAATTCCTTTAATAATTTTTCCTGTCATGGTTTTCCTTGTGTGCTTTTGTATTTGCAGGAGTCACGCTTTCGGCGGGGTGCATGCCGCGCTTTGAGGTTGTGTGGGTGGCGGGGGCAGGCATATATTCCTCTTAAAAAATATGAAGCCAGCCCCGGGCTCTCCTACGGACAGGCTATGGCTTGCTCTGCCCTGTTTTTTCCTCGGTAGGTTTATGGCACCCCGGGGCATTTCATATTTTTTCCTCGGAACACATGCCTGCCCCGCTTCCTTAGTTCCTCTCCGCGAGTTCAGGTTCTCGTCCGCGGGTTGGTGTGGTAGTGGGGTGCGGATAGCACCCACTTTGTGGGTGCTATCCGGTGGTTGCTATAGAGTGTGTATACAAATACTATTGCTATGTGGAAAACTTGACGTAGCTACGCTACTGCTCGTTTTCCTTGTACCCCACGCAATGGCAATATCTACCTCTTTTTAGCTATTCCGGTTTATAATAATTATTTAGCGTCTCTTATGCTTATGGCACGCTATACGTTACTGGATCAAGTGTGACAGTTGCAGGATTTCCTGCTTCATCTGTTTCCCCTGTCTGAACTGTCCAAGTAACCACAATACTTCCTGTAGCTTCTTTCATTGTTCCGGAAACTGTAAATGATGACGTATTTTCATATGAACCCTTATCGTATACAGTTCCACTTTTACCTACAAGCTTATACTCTGCTTTTACTACAGTTCCTTCTCCACTATAACTAATTCCTTTACTTACATTAGTTGATATCTCCTGCTTACCCTTACTGAGTGTCAGTGTGATTGTGGTGCCTGCGGCTACGGTTTCGCCGGATTTGGTCTGGTTGATTACGTTGCCGGCGGGTACTGTGTCGCTGTACTGGGAGTCGGCGTAGGTGTACTTGAGACCTGCTCCTGCGAGGGCGCTTTCTGCATGTGACTGTGAGGCACCTACTACGTTTGGCACGGTGATTGGCTTCTGGCCCGGTGAGAGGGTGACTGTTACTGTGCTGCCCTTTGCGGCCTGTTTCTTTGCTGATGGTGACTGTGCTGTTACTACATCTGCTGCTACACTGTCATTGTAATCTCCATACTCGAAGGTGACACTAAAGCCTGCTGACTCGAGTGTGCTCTTTGCCGAGCTCTTGGTCTTTCCGATTACACTTGGTATCTTGACCATCTCTGATGTACTATCACCTTTTCCTGCGATAACTACATTAATCTGTGAACCACGCTTTACTGTATCTCCGGCCTTGACATCCTGCTCAAGGATTGTGCCGTCCTTTTCATCTGACTGCTTTGTCTCAAATGCAAATACTGTGAGGTCAAGCTTTAAGCGGTCTACTGCCTTCTGAGCATCATCCACTGACATGCCTCTGATGTCAATCATCTGGCCCTCTGTCTCAGTCTGTGTCTCTGACTCTGATTCAGACTCGGTCTGTGTCTGTGACTCTGTCTGCTGTGACTCTGAGTTCTTTTTGCCGCCAAACTTAAACACTCCTGCCACCGAAAGTGCAAGATATATGATAACTATTACAATGATTACGGCTGTTACTATACCCATGATTGTGATTGCCTTATCCATCTTTGGATTTAAAAGCTTGCCGTCATCATCATCGTCTTCATCTTCGTCGTCTTCATCTTCGTCTAAGAGTGACTCATCATATTCATCATCATCGTCTTCACCATCAGCATACTCATCATCATTATCTGCATCAGTATCATCATCGTTTAAGTCCTCTGCGACACCTCTGCCCTCTTTTATCTTGTCAAGCTCCTCCGGGCTTATAACCTTGGTCTTGCCACCGTCAACGAGTGGAGCTATTGTGACAAAATCCTCATCAGGATGCGCAAGAGAGCGCCTTATGTCTGTAAGAAGTTCCTCAATAGTCTGGTATCTGCGGTCCGGTGTCTTTTGTGTACACTTTAAGATGATTTTCTCAAAGCTGATTGGCAGATCCGGTGCGTAGATGCTTGGTCTTGCAATCTCCTCCTGTAAGTGCTGCAGTGCAACTGCCACTGTGGTATCACCGTCAAACGGTACACGGCCTGTAACCATCTCAAACATTACGATTCCCAGTGAGTAAATATCACTTCTGCCATCGACGAAGCCGTTTCTTGCCTGCTCCGGAGATGCATAGTGTACTGAGCCCATCACATCTGAGCTTATTGTATTTGAAGATGTAGCCTTTGCAATTCCAAAGTCTGTCACCTTTACCTTGCCATCTGTAGAAATAATGATATTCTGCGGCTTGATATCACGGTGGATGATATTTTTATTGTGAGCAGCCTCTATGCCCCTTGCCACCTGGATTGCAATACTTGCAGACTCCTTGAATGACAGCTGGCCCTTTTTCTCGATATAAGTCTTAAGTGTGATGCCCTCGACATACTCCATGACAATGTAGTACAGACCATTCTCGCTGCCTACATCATAGATATTTACGATATTCGGATGCTCAAGTCCTGCTGCTGACTGTGCCTCAGCACGGAACTTGGTCACAAATGAACTATCCTCCGAAAACTCCTGCTTTAAAACCTTTATAGCTACAAAACGGCTCAGTATATGGTCTTTTGCCTTGTATACATCAGACATGCCGCCTGCGCCAACCTTGCTTAGGATCTCATATCGATCCGATAAAAAACTTCCTATCTCTAACATCTGTTATTACCTCGTCTTAAAATGGTTTAATAATCATTACAGTGATATTATCGCGGCCACCGTTTGCATTGGCCATGGCGACAAGCTGTGACGCTGCTGTCTCGATATTATCATTTTGCCTAATAGTATCGCATATTTCTTTATCTCTCACCATATTGGTAAGTCCGTCTGTACACAGAAGAATCCTGTCGTCCTCACATAGCTCGACCTCAAAAAAATCTGCCTCCACATGATCTGCTGCCCCGACAGCTCTCGTGATGATATTCTTGTCCGGATGAACTCTCGCCTCGTCGGCATTTATCTCACCCATCCTGACCATCTCATCAACCAGTGAATGATCCCTGGTAATTTGTCTGATCTGCTCTGTGCCACCTACAATATAAAGCCTGCTGTCACCTATATTGGCCACAAAAAGCTTGTTTCCTATAATAGTTCCTACGACTAAGGTGGTACCCATTCCACGCTTAGCTTCATCCTCACGAGACTCAGCCACCAAAAGCTCATTTGCCTTGTTGATAGCCTCTTTGATGATGGATACCGGTTCATCCCCGGCATTTCTCGATACCGATGCAACCACACGCTCTATAGTGTATCTGGAAGCATAGTCACCGGCTTTGTGTCCTCCCATTCCATCTGCTACGATGAAAAGATTCGGAAGATTTCCTACTGCAGTGTCAGACGAGAAATAAAAATCCTGATTCATCTCACGAATAGCACCTGCATCCGTAATGGAAAACGTCTTCATCTAGTTTATTCCTCTCTCTTTATCTATATGCTTCTTGCGAAGCTGTCCACAGGCACCGTCTATATCTCTGCCCATTTCCCTTCTAATAGTAACATTAATTCCGTTTTTTTCAAGCCTATTTTTAAAAGCCTCTATAACACCCTTATTGGACTGCACGTAATCGCGCTCCTTTATCGGGTTTACCGGAATCAGATTTATATGGCAGTTCATGCCATGTACGAGTGCCGAAAGCTCTGCTGCATCCTCGGCTGTATCGTTCACTCCGCCTACCAGGCTATACTCAAAGGTGACTCTGCGGCCGGTCTGTGCAAAATAATATTTGCATGCATCAACCACATCATGTATATCATAGCTGTTTGCAACCGGCATGAGAGCTTTTCTCTTTTCCTGGTTGGAGGCATGCAGTGAAAGCGCCAGCGTGATAGCAAGCTTTTCATCTGCAAGCTGTCTCATGCGCGGTACGAGACCACATGTGGAAACTGTCAGATTGCGCTGGCTGATATTGATTCCGTTTTCATCAGTGAGAAGCTCTATAAAGCGCAGCAGATTGTCGTAATTGTCAAGCGGCTCACCTGTGCCCATGACAACTACATTTGAGATGCGCTCTCCTATGTCCTTGCCTATCTGATAAATCTGGTCAATCATCTCAGACGGCCTAAGCCCCCTGACGAGACCGTCAAGAGTGGATGCACAGAATCTGCACCCCATCCTGCAGCCAACCTGCGAAGATATGCATACAGAGTTTCCATGCTTGTACTTCATAAGCACACTCTCTATGACATTGCCATCGTCGAGTGCAAAGAGATATTTTCTCGTGCCATCGAGCTTTGACACCTGCACCTCCTCTTTTTTTAGCGAGATGAGTATTGCATTGTCCTTTAATACCTGTATGAACTTTTTTGAAATATTGGTCATCTCATCAAAGCTGTCCACATGCTTCACATGAATCCACTCATATATCTGCTTCGCACGGAATTTCTTTTCTCCGAGCGATATGATAAACTCTGTGAGCTCGTCCATATTCATTGATTTGATGTCAGTTAGTTGTTCTTTTATCTGTTCCATATTATTTTTATTAAATCTGCATTTAACTATTGTTTTTAAACCAATTTATATTTATTAATTCATGATTTATTTTAATATCATAATTTACTTTTTATGAATCTTGCAATAAAGAATCCGTCACTTCCATGCTCACCGGGCAGTATCTGTTTCATTCCGGTGCCCTCAGCAAAGCTCTTATCCAGCTCAAACTCCGGATGCTTTTCAATAAACCACCTCACATTGTCCTCATTCTCAGCCTCATCTATCGTACATGTACTGTACACGAGCACTCCGTTTGGCTTCACGTATGTATGCACGGTATCAAGTATCTGTCTTTGAAGAACGACAAGCTCATCTACAGACTCAGGTGTCATCTTGTAGCGGATGTCCTTCTTTCTGCCGAGCACTCCAAGCCCTGAGCACGGCAGATCACAGATCAGTATATCTGCCTTTCCCGCCGAATCAGCATCAAATACTGTGGCATCCCACACCTCTGCCGACATATTGTTAAGACCATGCCTGTCTATATTTTCCTCAATCATATCGACCTTGTTATCGGTCAGGTCACGCGCGAACACATGGCCGCTTCCCTGCAAAAGCTCAGCTATATGGGTGCTCTTGCCGCCCGGTGCTGCGCATACATCTATCACATAGTCGCCCTTCTTTGGAGCAGCCGTCTGTGCGACAAGCATTGAGCTTATATCCTGCACATAGAAAAGTCCGTCTCTGAAGCTCTGCAAGCCATTCAAATAATCAAATCCAGATATAACAAATGCATAATTAAGTTCATCAACCGCTGTGACCGTCACACCCTCTGCCTCAAGCGTCGCGCGAAGCTCATCCGGAGTACACCTGGTCAGGTTTGTCCTGATGCTAATTGTGCTCTTATTGTGAAAGGCCTTGAAAATCTCCTCTGCCTTCTTCTCTCCGTATGCCGCAACAAATCTGTCCACTATCCACTGTGGCATAGAGTATCGGATGCTTAAGGTATCAAACTGTACTGAATCTATATTTCTTGCAATATTTCTGAGTACACCGTTTACAAAGCCCGAAAGCTGTGCAAACTTATGCCTCTTTGCAAGCTTCACCGCCTCATTGCATACGGCCGAATCCGGCACCGCGTCCATGTACTTTATCTGGTAAACGCTCATGCGAAGAAGGTTTCTGATGAAGGGCTTCATCTTCCTTACCTTTGTCTTTGAAAAAGAGTCTATGATGTAGTCAAGCTGCAGCATATACTCGATAGTGCCGTCAACAAGCCTCGTCATAAAGGCTCTGTCCTGCTTTGACAGATACTGATACTTGTCAAGCACACTACGAAGCACGATATGTGAAAATGCTCCACGCTCATTAATCTCAATAAGCATCTCAAGGGCAAGCTCACGCGTATCTACAGAGTGCTCATTATGCGCTGTCACGTTTGATTTTGCCGGTCTGCCCGGTATATTATTTTTGTTTATTTGGCTATTT
>OHQE01000664.1_pt1 | contig 13843 bp, 10 predicted proteins | sample 1577931 | NCBI WGS metagenome assembly OHQE01 (sample SAMEA3879552, study PRJEB24766) | human gut metagenome | biome: human-associated habitat; feature: feces | place: USA | collected 1985/1987 | reverse complement strand
TCATCAAGCCGGAAGGTACACGGATCTCAACGACATCCCCTACCTTCTTTCCCATCAAACCTTGGGCGATCGGCGTGCTTACGGAGATCTTTCCTTCTTTTAGGTTAGCCTCCGAATCCGATACCAACGTGTAGGTCATGACAGCGTTATTCTTCGTATTCTTAATTTTCACCTTGTTCAAAATCTGAACCTCATCAGTTTTCACACGACTCTCATCGATCAGACGGGCGTTTGAGATCAAACCTTTTAACTGCGCAAGCTTAGCCTCCATGATACCTTGAGCCTCTTTGGCGGCATCGTACTCAGCGTTCTCGGATAAGTCACCCTTATCCCTCGCCTCAGCGATCTGGGCTGATATTTCAGGGCGCTTCACGGTCTCCAAATAGTTGATTTCAGCTAAAATCTTATCGTAGCCGTCCTTTGTCATATAACTAACAGCCATATTAAATCCTCCTTATTCTTTATATTAATATTGATTGATTATCGCATAATAAAAAAGAATCCCGACCAAGTCATATGGCCGGAACTCCCCTTTTTTATCATTTCAAGACTCCGCAAAGTTAGGTTATCTTTCTAAGATGAACAAGTTTACGAAAGTGCTTTATAACATATAAATCTGATGATTAAATCATGAACAATTTACAATACGGACTTGATGTCAGCCTCAAGTTTCTTCACGTCGTCCACCCGTTTAACCAAGTTTCCCTTGCGATCCAAGATAAAGATCGCCGGAAGCTGTTTCACGTTATACAACGCCGCGGTCTGGGAGTAAACCGACTGTGGATCGCGCACGCAAGCCCAAGGTAAATTAGAAGCGGCGTTCTTCCAGAAGTGAAGATCATTATCCAAAGAGATCTGGTAAATCTCCAAGCCCTTGTCGTGATACTTCGTATATAAATCGCCAAATTCCATATTCAAGGCAGGAGACCATTCGGACATATAGGCCGTGAAGTTGATCAACACCACCTTGCCTGTAGCGACAGAAGACAATTTCGTGTTTTCCCCATGTATATCCGGCAACTCGATATCCAAGAAACTAACCTCTTTCTTCTCCACCTTATCCAAATCCATCGGGCGCTGGCTACGAATCACCTTTATCGATTGAAGAGCCAAGTTATACAGATGCTTAGCACGAGGGCTTTCCGGATAATAATGATCGAAGCTGGTGGCTACGGCACCATAAGCCTTCGAGTCGTTCTTGTCATACAAATCGAAGAACAGCAAGCCGTCGATTTGCTGGAACAAGGCAAAGTAAGCGGCAGCGGACATCGGGGCGGAATAAATATACTTACGAGCCACGTCCTTATAAGCCTCGGCGGCCTCGAGCACCTGGCGGGAATATACGGAATCCGCCAACAGACCGGACTCAGACTCTTTCCGTAAACGATGGATCGCTTGGTTCGCGTCTAATTGAGCCAAGGTAATATTCTTGATCGCCTTGCAATTCTCCGAGCCCTCCACGCTATAAGAAGTAGCGAAAGTCCCGGCATCAGCCACGAACGAGATCGTCTCCGTAGAATCTACCGAGAAGTTGATCAATTGGTTATTCAGACGCAAGCGATAAAAATCCGGGAATGCCGGACGAGGCTTCGTAAAGCTGAATTTACCGGCCGCCGTCAGTTTTACGGAGTCCATCAACTCTACCGTCGACACACCTACATTCTCCAGATACATCATCTGGCCGTCTGCGCCGGACACTACACCTTCCACCGTAAAATCAGAATTCTTCTTACAAGCCGTGAACAAAAGCAACATAACACACAGCACAGCTAGTAAATTCGTAGATATTTGTTTCATTATTCCAGTTTGTCTATATTACTAATCTGGTGCAAATATACATTATTTTACAATTGTGGCACTATTATTCCGTATTTCTTCAAGGCTTTTTTCAAAAAAAGTATTTCAAGACTGTTATTTCTTTTCATTTTCATGCAATTACAGGTAAACTTTCATTACATTTGCACCAATTTTTGACAGATAGAAAAATAAGAAAAAAGATTATGCTTAATCCAATTAACAAGACGATCGAGTTAGGTGATGGAAGAACCATTACCATCGAAACCGGGAAATTGGCCAAACAGGCGGACGGAGCGGTTACCGTTCGTATGAACAACACCGTGTTGCTCGCCACTGTTTGTGCCGCTAAAGATGCGAACCCGGGTGTTGACTTCATGCCGTTGCAAGTAGAATACAAAGAGAAATACTCCGCTTTTGGACGTTTCCCCGGAGGTTTTACAAAAAGAGAAGGAAAAGCTTCTGATTATGAAATCCTCACATCTCGTTTAGTAGACCGTGCGTTGCGTCCTCTTTTCCCGGACAACTACCACGCTGAGGTATATGTAAATATCATATTGTTCTCCGCGGATGGCGAAGATTTGCCGGACGCATTAGCAGGTTTGGCCGCTTCCGCCGCTTTGGCTGTCTCTGATATTCCTTTTAACGGACCGATCTCTGAGGTTCGTGTAGCTCGTACGGATGGAAAATACATCGTCAACCCAACTTCCGCGGAATTGGAGAAAGCTGATATCGACATCATGGTTGCCGCTACCATAGACAACATCATGATGGTTGAGGGTGAGATGAACGAGGTTCAGGAATCTGAGATGCTTGAGGCTATCAAGGTCGCTCACGAGGCTATCAAGGTACAATGCAAGGCTCAGCTGGAGTTATCCGAGGCTTGCGGCAAATTGGTAAAACGTGAATATTGCCACGAGGTAAACGATGACGAGTTGCGCAAGGACGTACACGACAAATGTTACGCCAAGGCTTACGCCGTAGCCACATCCGGTAGCGGCAAGCACGAACGCAGCGAGGCATTCGAGAAAATCGTCGAGGAATACAAGGCTCAATTCTCCGAGGAGGAGTTGACGGACGAGAAACTGGAAATGATCGGTCGCTACTATCACGATGTAGAGAAAGAGGCTATGCGCCGTGCCATCCTTGATGAGGGTAAGCGTTTGGATGGTCGTAAGACTACCGAGATCCGTCCGATCTGGATCGAGACAGATTGCCTGCCGGGTCCTCACGGTTCCGCTATCTTTACACGTGGTGAGACTCAGTCTTTATCTACGGTTACTTTAGGTACGAAGTCTGATGAGAAAATGATAGACGACGTATTGAATCATAGCTACGAGCGTTTCCTTTTACATTATAACTTCCCCCCGTTCTCCACTGGCGAGGCTAAGGCTACACGTGGCGTAGGCCGTCGTGAGATCGGACACGGTAACTTGGCTCACCGTGCGCTGAAACGTATGATCCCGGACAACTATCCGTATGTAGTACGTGTAATCTCCGATATCTTGGAGTCTAACGGTTCTTCTTCTATGGCTACGGTTTGCGCCGGTACCTTGGCGTTGAGAGACGCAGGTGTCCCGATGAAGAAACCGGTATCCGGTATCGCTATGGGATTGATCTCCGAGAACAAGGGTACGAACTATGCGATCTTATCTGATATCTTAGGCGACGAGGATCACCTGGGTGATATGGACTTCAAGGTAACGGGTACGAAAGACGGTATCACGGCAACTCAGATGGATATCAAGGTAGACGGTTTGTCTTATGAGATCCTTGAGAACGCTTTGGCTCAAGCGAAAGAGGGCCGTATGCATATCTTAGGCAAGATCTTGGAGGCTCAACCGGAAGCTCGCGAGGATTTGAAACCTCATGCACCTCGTATCGAGACGATGATTATCGGTAAAGAATTCATCGGTGCAGTAATCGGCCCGGGCGGTAAGATCATCCAAGGTATCCAAGAGAAGACGGGAGCTACGGTATCTATCGATGAGGTAGACGGCGTAGGAAAGATCGAGATCTCCGGCACGAATAAGGCTACGATCGACGCGGCTGTCAAGGCGATCAAAGGTATCGTGGCTGTTCCTGAGATCGGAGAGGTTTATGAAGGAAAGATTTCCTCTATCATGCCTTATGGTGCGTTCGTTGAGTTCATGCCGGGCAAGGATGGTTTGCTTCACATTTCCGAGATCGACTGGAAACGTCTGGAGACCGTTGAGCAAGCTGGCTTGAAGGAAGGCGATACGGTTTCTGTCAAGTTGGTTGATATCGATCCGAAGACAGGCAAGTTCAAACTTTCCCGCAAGGTATTGCTTCCGAAACCGGAAGGTTACGAGGAACGTCCACCGAGACCAGAAAGAGGTGAGCGTGGACCTCGCCAAGATCGTGGAGACCGTGGTCCTCGTCAGGATCGTGGTGATCGCGGACCTCGCAGGGAGTACAGAGACTAAGATAAGGTCTTATACATTATATATTATCCCGGGTAGATTAAACACTATCCGGGATTTTTTTTATCAAATCATCTACCACACCTACAACTATAGCTATAATCAATTGGTCATAAGTTATTTATCGAGTGGTGGTAGATAAATAGCATCTACCACTATCGGCTCGTATCTACAACCATTTACTACTTTTCAATCACAAAACACCACCGTCCCCTACTCGCCAACCGCATCATTGGTCCTATCTTTTTCAAGAAGCGACCGAAGATATAGACATTGCTTAGCTTGCCGGCTATCTGTTTAGCCATGCTTCATATATCATTTAATAAACTGATTAATTGATATTTATAGTTTTTCTTGGTATAAAATAAAAGTTTTCCGCTATAAAAACTTTTGTTTTCTCATGATGAAACCTTAGTTTCGTGCTTATGAAACTTTAGTTTTCCCTAGGAGAAACTATTTGTTCGCCTAAGGGAAACGCTTTTCTCATGCCGGAAAAGTCAGTACTACTTACTTATCCACGGGATATATACTGCAAGTGGCATAGAAGATATACTGTGTTGGCAAGGTAAGTACTACTGGTAATTTAGGATCATGTTGCCAAAACATGCCTTTTGAGGGATAACAGATCTATTATGCCTTACGGTACGCTCGTTGAGGTTATATCGGGCAAGGATGATCTGCTTCACATTTTCGAGATCGGCCGGAAGCGTCCGGAGACCGTGGTCCTCGTCAAGATCGTAATGATTGCGGGCCTCGTAGGGAGTACAGAAACTAAGATAAGGTCTTATACATTAATATATAATCCCGGGTAGATTAAACGCTATCCGGGATTTTTATAAAGAATCACAAATAAAAACCAACTTCTTCCACATTACAGATAATGTGAAATGCACGCATATTCATCTAGTCAACCTCTGGGAAATTATTTGGCGAACAAAAATAAAATTTGCAAGAAGAAATTCTATCATTCCACGAATCAATCCTAGACTCAGGTAAAGGAGGTACAGCATCAACAAATATATATTTCAAATTCGCATGTTCATATTCTCTATCCGCTTGCTCCAAATAACCCGCATAGAAGTAAAACGAATCCCCCGAATCATTTTCATTATATGTATCATTCTCATATACAACCAACAAAGCATATACACCAAAATTATAATTTTGAACTTTCACAGAAGAACATTTATCATTAAACGAATCATATTCTTTCAAATTAGGAATATCAACAGCATCTCCCGGATTTTCTAATACTATATCCTTACATCTTCTACCAGAAAAATTTTTATCGTCATACAAAAACGCTCTAGCTTTATATCTATTAGGATTATTGTTCCAATCGTCTTCAGGAAGACCTCTTTGATCGCTAAAACTAATGCTTTTGGTAACAGCGGCCTTTTCCATCTTCATATGTTCACCAAATTTTTTGAGTAAATCCTCTTCCTTATCAAAATATTCAACAAACCCGTCATGGCGCATCAAAGCAGCCATTGGTTTAGATTTTATCGACTTGTAAACAACTTTTACCTCTTCATCTAGTACATCTATATAATCATCATATACTAGACAAGTCGACATATATTGTTTATTCTGATAAATAAATTTCAGATCCATTGTATCTGGAACAAAATCAACAGATTTTGTCATAGAAGTATTCACGTTCTCTTTACAATCATCTATCAAGTCATTATTACAAGACAACAAACAAAACATCATTAACACCGATACCAATAATTCTTTTTTCATCATATTTATATTTAGAACATTAAAAAGATTCACCTTTTTGATTAATCATAATTTGAGAGAAACGATTATCGCATACAATACCAATAGATAGACTTCTCTCCTTTCCTATATTAGAAGCAACAGAAACAGAAAGATATTCTCCTCCATTTTTCTTTATTAAAGTATACCAATTACCTCTTATTGTATCCAACTGCTGATTCATTGACTCCTCCACTTCTTTAACCCGCATATACCAATGCGTCTCGCTGGCTTTTATATCAATTATTTGCTTATCCGAGCTAAGATTGACCATTTGGCTCTCAAAAATATCGGAGCCTCCCTCAGAGGAATCTTGCTTATCGCAACTACAAAACAAGGCAACACATATTAATATCAATAGAAACCTTTTTATCATTATCATCGCTAATAAATTAATAGTTTGTTATATATATCTGAACATTATCATCAAAGTATGGCTGCATATCCGGATCTGGCTGTTCCATCCTGCTTATAGTATACCAGCCATCAGAATCTGAAATTCCACTAGTAAATCCATGTCCCCAATTACAATGCACTAAAGTAACTTCAGAATTCGCATTCACTTGAACACCATCCCAAATCCAAACGTGACCAGACTGAGGCTTTTTTCTCGTTCCTGCGGAAATATGAGGATTTCCCCTTTGTATATTCCTAGATAATTTATTAATATCAACATTCGCATCATTATCACATTCTATTGAATATCCTTGTTTAGATGTTAAATAAGTCGCTATTTTGCGAGGGTCGTCCAAATTTCCTTTCCTATCAGACCATTTAATTTGACATCCTACTCCTATCTCATAACATAATTGACTTACTTCAAAAACCAAAGGATTGTCTCTATCTAATTCATAACTAATTTTAGGATTCCGAGTTAGTTCAAAAAAGTCATATTTATAGGGAAGTCCTGTATGCACATCACGAACACTGGACGTGAAACGTTGATAATAGGCTACAACTTGAGCAGTAGCTACTGCCGCACATCCAACAGGCGCATGCCCTTTCAAGTATCTGTCAGATTCCACTGAAGCAAAATATGGGCACATTGAATTATATGGATAATCTTGATTCCAATGAGTTTTAACGTGTGGTCCAGATATAACACCGATCACTTGTCGAGCTTCTCTTAAAGAGGGTTCTTGATAATACTTTTCTATATCTGCCTTTACTACGGATGGGATCGACTTTATCGCACACGCCAAAGGATATATTTTAGCGGTGTCACCTATTGAACCTTTTTCCGTATAAGCATATACCTTATTGAGGCGTTTATCTCCAGTAGCTATGGAAAATCCTTTTGTTCCATCTTCTGAATGAAAATTTACAAGATACAAATCAACGGTTGTTGAGTCCGGCATTGTTTGATCACCACTTTTTGTTAATATCGTTCCATTTAGATCAATCATACAAGTGGTTTTAACACATTCATCTATTATTATACCTCCCGAAGGTATATCAGTAGACTTAGATATAAATCTATTATCCTTATTAGAGGATGTCATTGTAGCAAAATTTTTAACAAGCTCAACTGTTAAGTTTTTTGTTAGATCAGACTTTTCCTCTACAACATTCTGAGGGTCAGCTATTAGCACATCCTCTTCTTTATCACAACTCCCTAGACATACTAGAGATATAAAAAACAACAGATACAAATTCGTTTTCATAATCAATTACTTAGAATAACAATAAACATTATATAACTTTATGTATATGAGATACCAATAAGAAATGATATATATCCTTATCCAACTTGATTAAAATAATATATACCCGTTTCTTATAAAATTTCCTTAATTCACTTTTCTTCCTAATAAAAATCTATAACCTATACCAATACTTAACGAATGATAATTAGCATTTATTCCTGAATTCTTATCTTCCTCACCCAAAGACAAATCATAGTTTATAGCGATACGCCATTTATGAATATCTATGGCCGCAGAAGAGGAGATTCCCCAATCAAAATTATTTAATCCCTCAAAGACTGATTTATGACTACACGCATCTTGATTCCCCTCCCAATAATGTTCTTCACTATAACCTCCTTCCCAATAATCTTTCACACTAATACCAGCATAAGGGCCTAAGCCAAAACTTAACGCAAGCGATTGATTCATCCAGTTCATTCGGGGTTCCATCCTCTCCCTTTATTTTTTTATAAAGCCGTTTACGGGATGAGGATACGGAGGGTTTGGAGCGACCCAAGATTTTTGCCATATCAGTTACCTTGACTGATATCTTTATCAAGTAACAAATCCGGAGTTCTATCAATGACATTCCCGAGTATAGCTGATATAGACGATTCGTAAAATTATTGTATGTCTTATCTAACTCCTTCCGTAAAGCATTCCAATCTTCTTCCCTGATTATCTGATCTGCCTCATTCGTGGAATGGAATTTCATATAGATATCCGAATGCCTTAAATCCGACTCTAACAAATCACGCTCGGTACGCCGCAACTGTATTTGTTCATTGGTCACTTGCAAAAGTTCTTTTCGCACATGAAGCAATGAATTTGTATCTTCATGGTCTTTAGATAGTAAGGTTCCCAATTCATTCAATTTCGCGTTATTCGCTTCTACATATTGAAAACTTCTCTCATATTGTTCTTGCTTTTCCCGCTGAAGCGCCTCAAACTGCCTAGCCAACCGCTCTTTCTGCCGTTTCAGTCTATATATAAACAATAAGGTTATCGAAAGCCCCAATCCGAACAAGGATAATATCCGGTAAATACGAATCTGCATCCGGTCATTCTCGCCCTTTAGCCGTAAATTCTCAGTTTCCCGCTTCTGATAATTATACAAAGAGGTCATTTTACGGATTTCCTCCGAATCGGTTATCTTGCGGATGGTATCTTGCACTTGCTGGCCAAGACGAACATAGCGAATAGCCTCCCGATAATTCAACCGGCGCTCGTACAAAAGCGACAAGTACTCATAAATAGCGTCTCTCACATATAAATCGGGACTATCCAAACACCTCCTTAAATAGTAGTCGGCAGAGTCCAATTTTCCCACCTCTAAATAAATATGTCCCAATGTAGAATAAGTAGGATACATATTCCGACCTACGGAATCTTTTAATGATTCAAACAAACATTCAAAAGCCTTATCATACATTCCCATTTCCCGATGAAGATCTCCTAATTCTGTTGATATACCGGAATAGCGATGCACCAAGCCTATCTCTTTCGCTATATCGGCAGCCTTTTGATAATACAAAACCGCACTATCATTCTTATTGATCGCATCATACACCCGTGCGATGTCTCTCATCACAAGAGACAAGCTAGTGCTATCCCCCTTTAATAACTTATATTGAGCCGCTTTCTCATGCATACGGATCGCATTCTCATACACATTTTGATAAAAATAAAGCGTACCCATCTGCGAATAGACATTGGACAATAATCGGTACTTTCTCGTATCCCCCGCCACATCCAATGCCTTTTGGAAATACTTCAACGCTTCCGGGGCATCGTTCAGATCCCGGTAGACACGGCCCATATAGTAATAAGACTCCAGTAATTTATCCCGATCGCCATATGTCTCATAGAAAGCGGTGATTCGTTTAATTAAGGAATCGGATGTATGCCGGACATACATCTTATCATTGACCTTCAAGTCGAGCAAGTCATAATACATATGCTGTTCCTCATCAAAGAGCGAAAGGCTATCCCGCAATCGATCCAACAAAGGCCGGGCCTCTTCCGGATTTGTATCCGCAAGGGATTCGATCTGCGACAGGGTAGCAGGGTAAGGCTTCCCCCGATGATCGCAAGCATAAAAAGCCGAGATCAAGACCGACATCAAGAGGATGTATATACGAGGCATTGGAAATCTGTTTTATCACTTAAACGCAACAAAGGTAAAAAATTAAAGTGTAATAGTTTCATTGATATTTATACAAACTTTTGAAAGCCAATACGTAAAGTACGCTACGACCGGATACTTACAGGTTTTGCTTTTTACTCTTAACAAAAAAATACCAGATTTGCTTTTTGCCCTTAACAAATCCATGTACTTTTTGCTATCTATCTTGAATAAATCGTATATTTGTCATTCAATCAATCAGCGTATGGATAGTCTATTTATTAAACAAGAACGATTACTGGCACAAACGAGTACCCATATCATAAGGGAACTCATGAACCAAATTCACTGGGATAATCCTCTGATCGCCATCAGAGGATCAAGGGGTGTCGGAAAAACAACACTCATGTTGCAATACATCAAACTGAATTTCCAGCCGGGAAGCAGGGAGGTACTTTATTGCACGCTCGACAGCATCTATTTCAGTAATCACACCCTATCTGAACTGATTGAGCGGTTCTATTTGCAAGGAGGAAAACAATTATTCCTTGATGAAGTACATAAATATCCCACTTGGAGTAAAGAGATAAAAGAGGCCTACGACCTGTATCCATCTCTACGAATTGTTTTTAGCGGTTCTTCCCTATTGAATATATTGAATGCGGATGCCGATCTTTCCAGACGTTGCCTACCGTATAATATGTACGGACTTTCCTTCCGGGAATTTCTCATGTTCTATAAGCAAATTGATATACCTGTCTATTCCCTACAAACGATACTGGAAGATCCGGGAAACATTTGCCGGGAAATAAATGAGAAATGTCGCCCCGTACAAATGTTTAACGAATATCTCCACGAAGGGTATTACCCCTTTTTTACGGGTAACAGAGAAGATTATTATATTAATATCGAGAATGTGGTCAATCTCATTATTGAGCAGGAACTCCCGTTGCTGTGTGGCGTAGATCCTGCCTATACACGGAAGCTAAAGGCTTTGATGGGTATCTTAGCTACCTCTGTTCCTTATGAGCTGGACATCACGAAACTAGCGGGAATGATCGGACTTTCCCGAAACTCTGTCATCAATTACTTACAGAATTTGGACAAGGCGGAATTGCTCAAGTTATTGTACTCGGATTTACTATCTGTCAAAAAGATGCAAAAACCGGATAAGATTTACCTACAGAATCCCAACCTATTGTACGCCATAGCTTCCGCTCCCGTACAGATCGGGACGGCAAGGGAAACTTTTGTCGTCAACCAGTTATCCGTAAATCATAACGTGGAATATGGAAAAACAAAAGGTGACTTTATCGTAGACCATACCTATACCTTCGAGGTAGGAGGAGCGGATAAAACATTCAAGCAAATAGCAGATCTCCCCGATTCCTTCATCTTGGCTGACAATATGGAGTTCGCCACCGGCAAGAAACTACCGCTGTGGATCGTGGGATTAACCTATTAAAAAAACACGTACGACTTTTTTTTAAAAAAAAAAGCGGTATCCAGCTTGCCGCCGGATACCGCTTTTCATTTATCTTTACCGATCAAGAAATCAGCAACGAGGCTTGATCTGCTTGAAAAAGTCATTACCTTTGTTATCTACCAAGATAAACGCGGGGAAGTTCTCTACCTCGATCTTCCAGATCGCTTCCATACCCAATTCCGGATATTCCACGCACTCGATGCTCTTGATATTGTTCTGAGCCAGGATAGCTGCGGGGCCACCGATAGATCCTAGGTAGAAACCACCGTGGTTCTTACAAGCGTCCGTAACTTGCTGGCTACGGTTACCCTTCGCCAACATGATCATGCTACCGCCATGGCTCTGGAACAAGTCAACGTATGAGTCCATACGACCCGCGGTCGTCGGGCCCATAGAACCGCAAGCCATGCCGGCAGGAGTTTTAGCCGGACCGGCATAATAAATCGGATGGTCTTTGATATATTGGGGCAGATCTTCGCCGCGATCCAGACGTTCTTTCAGTTTAGCGTGAGCGATATCACGGCCCACGATGATCGTTCCGTTCAATGACAAACGAGTAGATACCGGATATTTATCCAATTCCTTCAAGATATCCGCCATCGGTTGGTTCAAGTTGATCTTGACAGCGTCGCCCTCACCCGCTTGGCGAAGTTCCTCAGGAATAAGTTCGCCCGGATTTGAATCCAGTTTCTCAATCCAGATACCTTCCTTATTGATCTTACATTTAATATTACGGTCCGCGGAGCAGCTTACACCCAAACCAACCGGGCAAGAAGCGCCGTGGCGAGGCAAACGGATGATACGGACATCGTGAGCCAAATATTTACCGCCGAATTGAGCGCCCAAGCCAATATTCTGAGCGGCGGCCAATACCTCTTTCTCCAACTCCACGTCGCGGAAAGCACGGCCACCCTCGCTACCGGTCGTAGGCAAGCTATCGTAGAAACGAGTAGATGCCAACTTCACCGTCAATAAATTCTTCTCAGCGGAAGTACCGCCAATCACGATCGCGATATGATACGGAGGACAAGCGGCCGTACCCAACGTCTTGATCTTCTCTACAAGGAAGGGAACCAATGTACCCGGATTCAAGATCGCTTTTGTCTCTTGGTATAAATACGTCTTATTGGCGGAACCACCTCCCTTTGTCACGCAAAGGAACTCATACTCCATGCCTTCCGTAGCCTCGATATCGATCTGGGCCGGCAAGTTACATTTCGTATTTACCTCGTCGTACATATTCAGCGGAGCGTTCTGGGAGTAACGAAGGTTCTCTTCCGTGTAGGTCTTGTAAACACCTAAGGAAAGCGCTTCCTCATCGCAGTAACCGGTCCAGACCTGCTGCCCCTTCTCACCGTGGATAATAGCCGTACCGGTATCTTGGCAGAAAGGAAGTACGCCTTTAGCCGCTACCTCGGCGTTGCGAAGGAATGTCAAGGCCACGTACTTATCGTTGTCCGTAGCTTCCGGATCGCTTAGGATCTTAGCGACCTGCTCGTTATGAGAACGGCGAAGCATGAATGATACGTCGCGGAAAGCGGCGTTAGCCATAGCGGTCAAACCTTCTTTAGCGATTTTCAAGATCGGTTTTCCTTCAAACTCAGAAACGGAAACATAATCTTTTGTAAGCAAATAATACTCTGTTGTGTCCGGTCCCTTTTGGAACATCGGCTCGTAGTGAAACGGAGGTGTTGCCATATCTCTTAATTTTATTACGTAATGTTAGTTAGTGAGGCAAAGGTAAGAATAGTTTTCCAAAGTATGAATAAAGCGGCAGATTTTGTCAAGAGCGGATTTACTTATTATTAACGTTCGGAAGGCGTTTCCACAGAAAAGCGGGAGCCATTCCGGAAGAGAGCCTCTCTTCTGCAAGATGCCGGTGTCTGTTCGGGCAAATGCCAGTGTCTGTTTTGGGCGAAACAAGGCTCTCCGGAGCACGAAGCAACCGTCTTGAAGGGTTGGAAAGCCACAGGGTTGGAGACACCGGAAGGCAGGGATACAAAAAAAAGAGGAAGCTTCGCGGGCTTCCTCTTCTATGGCATTCTAATTTGAATCTAAATCATGAATCTGTTAGCAAAGATACAACATCGGAGTGCCAAAGCCAAGCATTCCGGTGATTATTTTAATTGTTTGCCCGGTACAACGGATAGGCTGCCTGCAGTATCTTGTTCTTCAAAAGCGGTGAATAATCGGGACGCTCGTTCAGGAAGCGTACCACTTCTTCGTAAGCCGATGAACTGAGATGATTGCCCAGCAAAGCTGCCGCCCAATTTTTGGGAAAGAAAATATCTCCGGTGCGTTGTACCTCTTCCAGCACCTCCAGTCCCGGACGAATGTACTTCACCGACTGATCCTCACGCAACGGATGGTTCAGGTATCGAATGACAGCAGTCGTCCAAGGCTCTATCCGGCGGTTTTCTGCCGCCAGCAGGCTGTTGAACAGAGTATCGAGCCGCGCAGTATCGGATACGGCTGCCCGTGAGATAAAGTCGAACTGCCGCAAACGATCCGGATCGTCAATACGTGCCCGCTGTGTGCGGAG
>OHQE01000649.1_pt1 | contig 14159 bp, 14 predicted proteins | sample 1577931 | NCBI WGS metagenome assembly OHQE01 (sample SAMEA3879552, study PRJEB24766) | human gut metagenome | biome: human-associated habitat; feature: feces | place: USA | collected 1985/1987 | reverse complement strand
TTTTTCTTTTATGATTAGTGGACAAATCTTATAAAATTGTCCGTTGTAAAGTGAAGGGGATTTTACGGGGAGATACACCGGGAGTACGATTTTGAGAGAATAGCAAGCACAGCCGGTGTCCGTACACACGGCGATTTTCGAGTAAGGGAACCCTGCCCTTACTCTTCAAAATGCTTGTTGGGATGTCTCCCAAACCCTCTATCTTTACGAAAGGACGGAATGCCTATGGCAAACAGAACGCGGCCTATTATCCTCCGGTTGGCCGTTACCGAAAACGAAAAACGGCTCATTGAAAAAAAGATGGAGCAGCTTGGTACAAAGAACTTCGGTGCGTATGCGCGGAAGATGCTCATTGACGGTTATATCATCAAGGTGGACTATACCCAGCAGAAGAAACTTGCCGCCGCTGTCAGCCGTGCTGCGTCAAATATCAACCAGATTTGCCGCCGCATCAACTCAAAGGGAAACTTGTACGAAGACGATGTTGCCGAGCTGAAAGAGAGGCAAAAGGAAATATGGCAGTTACTAAAATCAAGCCAATCCGAGGAACTGTAAACAAGGCGCTTGCCTATATCCTCGATCCTAAGAAGACGGATGACCAGCTCTATGTTTCCTCCTTCGGCTGTGCTGCCAGCGACGCTGCGGCCAAAGAATTTGAGTGGACACGCAACCTTGCTGTCCAACAGGGAATGCAGATGCCGAAGGTAATTGCGCGACACCTGATCCAGTCTTTCGATGTCGGAGAAGTTACGCCGGAACAGGCACATGAGATCGGCAAGCAGTTTGCAGACGAATGGCTGAAAGGCAAGTATGAGTATGTGATTGCTACCCACATCGACAAGGGGCATTGCCATAATCACATCATCTTCAACGCTGGAAGCAAAAGCTCAAGCAGACCATCGACCGCTGCATCATCACAGCGAAGGATTACGATGAGTTTTTGAAGCTCATGCAGGAAGCCAGATATGAAATCAAGACCGGAAAATACATCTCTTTCCGTGCTGAGGGACAGGAGCGTTTTACCCGTGCAAAGACCATCGGAGACAATTACACCGAGGAACGGATCAAAGAGCGCATTCAGGGGCGCGGGAACCGCAAGCGCCAGATGCAGACCTCTCGCCGGGGTATCTCCCTCATCAGCGACATTCAGGAGCGCATCCAGCGCATCGGCAGCAAAGGGTACGAGCACAAAGCGAAGCTCACCATTCTCAAGGAGGCTGCGCGTACCCTCAACTACCTGACCGAGAACAACCTTCTGCAATATGCTGACCTTGAAAAGAAAGCTGAGGACATTCACAGCTCCTATGCCCGCACCGGCAGTGAGCTGAAAAATGTTGAAGCCAAACTGCGTGAGGTGCAGCCGCTTATCAAAAACATCTCGAACTATCAGCGGCTCAAACCGGTTTATGATGCCTATATGAAGGCGGCTGACAAGCCAGCGTTTCGATCCAAACACGAAGCCGAGCTTGTCATCTACGAGGCGACAAGAAGCACTCTGCTCGCTATGCAGGGTGATGAGAAATTGCCGAGTTTGAAGTCCCTACAAGCCGAACAGCAACAGCTCATGGAAGCACAGCAGCGGCTCTATGATGAGCGGGCTAAACTGAAAAAAGAAGTTCGACTGATAGATACGATGAAGGCAAATGTAGATAATTTCCTCAGCCCTTCGCTGGCAAAGGAACATGAGAAATCCCGCAGCGGAGAACTCGAATAAACAAAAGAAAAAGGCTTACCGAAACCTACTTCAAGATTTCGGTGAGCCTTAATTATTTCAGGGTTTGACTTGTTTAGAATGCTTGATCATCGTGTCGATGACATCGTAAATCTGAGAGCGATCCTCAGCAGAGAGTTTGTCGAGCTTTTGAGCCAGAAGCGAGTCTTTTACCAAATACCCATTGTCGAGGACATCCACAAGGATCATATCCGCTGAAACGCCGAGAGCGTTGATTATGGAAATCAAGGACTCAAGAGAAGGCGTTTTTTCGCCGCGCTCTATTGCACCCACATAGTTAATACTCAGGTCGGCTTTTTCCGCAAGGTCCTCTTGACGAAGCTTCTTCATCAGGCGGTATTTGCGGATATTTTTGCCGATGGACTCAAGCCTCATCACAGCACCTCCTGTCAGCGTGGAATACACACTAATAGTATATGTGACAAGACTATTACCATACAGATTCTATACGGAGGTCATCAACTCTATTAGCGTTGATTGGGTTTTGAAGTTGTGGTATGCTGTTGCTATGAAGGGATGTGTCTTGATATGAATAAAGAACAGACAGCAACCTTTATTGGTCACAAAGAATGCCTCCTCGTTCGGGCAGAAAATGTCCAAAAAGAAATTGAAAAATTGATAGCCGCCGGGGTTACCGACTTCTTGAGCGGGGGTATGGGTGGATTTGATTGGATGTGCGCGAGGGTGGTTTACGAGCTAAAACAACGCTATCCACAGATCAGAAATTTCCTTGTCATCCCCTACCTCACAATCAACATTACTGAGCCAGAATATTTCGATGACATTATCTACCCAGAAGGGTTTGAGAAGTATCATTTTAAGGCTGCGATCCCTGCAAGGAACCGGTATCTCGTCGATAACGCTGCATACGCCTTGTGCTATGTGACTCACGACTGGGGAGGCGCTGCGCAAACACTCGAACGCGCTCAGAAGAAGGGGCTGACAATAATCAATTTAGGAGAGAGGAACGATGGGAGAAATAATCTATGAGAAACACTTTCACAAAGAAACAATAGAGGCAATCGAGAAGGAAAGAATCGACTTCGTAGAAGCCTTCGGAGAAGATGCAGAGCAAGCACCTTCGTTCAACGAAATCATGAAAAAGATTTATAGCAATGTAACTTATCTTGTCTTGCCGGAACGCGAGAAAATGGCGCAAACTTTCATCGAAACAGCCATAGAAATCTCCAATGACTATGAGCTGGATATTGAGATTGAGGAACATCTGAGCCACATTTCTGCCACCTACTATTTTGATTGCGGCGCGTGCATGGGATTCCTTAGAAGAATTATTGAGATGTCGGATGACATCTCCTTCTTTGACCACATTAAGGGCTTTGATATGGTCATGTCCCTCGACTTTTACACAAAGGCTGTATTCAAAAGGGATCGGCTTATCCACCCCCAATGGTCTGACCTGAGTCGCTGAAAGGCGCTCGGGTTTTGTTTTTAGATGTTCGATCCAAGAACTTGAAACTTTTTTGTAAATACACAAAAGATGCTGTTGCGTGTTTCGAGTGTTTCCGCTATAATTATAATGTGTTTTTGTAGCCTCGCCGTATCTCGAAAAACAAGGAGCATCGACATGAGAATAAGTTATAAAAAGCTGTGGGTACTGCTCATCCAGAGAGACATCTCAAAAGTAACTTTGCGCAAAGAGGTCGGGATTGCAGCTGGTACGATGAGCAAGCTCAACAAGGGCGAAGAAGTCGCTCTCCCTATTTTGCTACGCATCTGTGATTACCTTGATTGCGATATTGGGGACATCTGCGAAGCTGTACGCGAGGAAAAATAGTCCAGCAATCAAGGAGGTCAACAATCGAGATGGAACGAAAAGAATACAGTGCGGGCGCAGTGAAGTTATCCTACTGGTTTATAGAGTTCCGCAAAGTGGTGGAGCTTCTTCATGAAGGAAAGAATGCCGAACAGATAAAATCCCTTGCCCTGAACGAGAACCTGTTTGCAGCCCCGACTACTCTCCGAGCCAATCAGATTTATCATACTGTCACAGGCCGCATCAGGGCTTTAGATGAAAGCTTCATCCCGCTTTTCACACGAAGCGACCTTGCAACGCAAAAGCTCTTTGCCCTGATTGCTGCTATGGCGTATGACACGCTTTTCTTTGATTTTGTCTATGAAGTGATCCGGGAAAAGATGATTCTCGGCACCTACGAGTTTTCGGACAGCGATGTGCGTGTTTTTTTCAAAGATAAGCAACAGCAAAATGAAAAAGTGGCCGGATGGACGGACGCCACATTGGTACGGCTTGGCCGGTGCTATAAAACAATGCTATACGAGGCTGGGATAATTGATAAAGCAAAAACGGCCAGAAAAATACTGCGCCCTATTTTAGACCCGGACTTGGTACGCTGGCTGGAACAAAACAATATGGGCGCTTATGTCAAGGCGCTTGCGGGGGTAAGATAATGGATTTAACAGAACGACTGGACGCGATGGAAGCGGCGATCCGAAAGCCATCCTTCCGTCAGAGCAGCGGAAAAGCCAATGAGGTCAACTACTGGATTTTTGACTATCCGCCTGAGAAAGAGGTGGAAGTCCGTGAGCGTATCGAATATATGAAGCATAAGAACTCGAAAGGAACGGACGGATTTGAGCTTGTTGTGTTCGACCTCTATGATATTATTATTGACTTCCTTGAAGGGAAGAACTTCATAGAGAAGTGCTGTGAATTTGAGAAGAAGCGCGGCATCCAAAGAATTGTCAAGGCAGTCAGCAATTCGATGAAAGTAAGCGAGGATGACAGCCTGATTGTGCAGTACATTCTTGACCACACCCCGGAGAATGCCGTTGTCTTTCTGACCGGTGTTGGCAAGAGCTATCCGCTTCTTCGTTCGCATAATGTGCTGAACAATCTCCACCAGTCCTATCTACACGCACCTGTGGTGATGTTCTTTCCCGGCACATACAACGAACAGGAATTAATTCTCTTCAACGAAATCAAAGACGATAATTATTACAGAGCCTTCCGGCTTGTCAAGTGATGGAGGTGCAGCAATGAAAATAAAGGATATGTTCGCCAAGAAGATCGACCGAGAAATTCAAGGCGTAATTATTGTCGGACAAGGCGAGGACGCAAATGTATCTCAGGAGCTTGAGGAATATGTCGTTACCCGCGAGCTTCAAAAGCATTTTGCCGATTTCTATTCGGCCTATAAAAAAGGGATTGTCGGAACAACGCCAAAGATGGGAGTATGGATTTCCGGCTTCTTTGGAAGCGGTAAATCGCACTTCCTGAAAATCCTGTCCTACCTTCTGGAAAACCGTCAGGTCGGGGACAGAAAGGCGATGGACTATTTTGTCGAGGATAAAAAGATTGTAGACCCAATGGTACTTGCCGACATGAAGCTGGCGGCTGACACCCCTACGGATGTAATCCTCTTCAACATTGACTCCAAGAGTGAAACGAATGGCAAGCAAAACAAGGATGCCATCGTCAATGTATTCCTCAAAGTCTTCAATCAGATGCAGGGCTTCTGCGGTTCCATCCCCCATGTTGCCGATCTGGAACGGAGGCTTTCCGAGGAAGGCCGCTACGATGAGTTTAAGGCTACTTTTGAGGAAGAATACGGCGACCCGTGGGAGGACTCCCGGCAAGACTTCGACTTCATCCAGGACAGCGTGGTAGATGCCCTTGTTTCGATGGATTTCATGAGCGAGGCAGCGGCAAGGAACTGGTGCGAAAAGGCGGTGGAGCCTTATACCATCAGCATCGAGGACTTCGCCAAGCGCGTCAAGAGCTATATCGAGCGCAAGGGGAACAACCACCATGTTGTATTTCTGGTGGATGAAATCGGGCAGTACATCGGCGATGATTCCAAGTTGATGCTCAATCTCCAAACCGTTACCGAGGAACTTGGTAAGGAGTGCATGGGCAAAGCTTGGGTCATCGTGACCAGCCAGCAGGACATCGACTCCATCACCAAGGTCAAGGGCAACGACTTCTCCAAAATTCAGGGTCGGTTTGATACCCGTCTCTCCCTCTCTTCTGCAAATGTGGATGCCGTTATCAAGAAGAGAATCCTTGAAAAGACGGAACCGGCTGCGCAGGCGCTCCGACTGCTTTATGAGCAGAAGGCAACGATTATCAAGAACCTGATTGTATTCAATGACACGGCAGAAAAGAAGCTGTATGCGAGCGCCGAAGACTTTGCCGAGGTCTACCCCTTTGTACCGTATCAGTTCAATCTGTTGTCCAGCGTACTGACTTCCATTCGTACCCACGGAGCTTCCGGCAAGCACCTTTCCGGTGGCGAGCGGTCCATGTTGGCGCTCTTCAAGGAGTCCGCTGTCAACGTCATGAATGAAGAGGCAGGGGTCATTGTACCCTTCCATCGCTTTTATGACGCACTGGAAAACTTTCTGGATCACAGCCATAGCGGGGTGATCATCCGGGCTTATGACAACAGCTACATCAACCCGGAGAAGAAGGACAAGGATGTCTTCGCTATCAATGTCCTCAAGACCCTCTTCATGGTCAAGTATGTGCTGGAAATTGAGGCGAATATCGACAACATCACCAGCCTGATGATTGAAAATATCGATGATGACCGGATTGAGTTGAAAGGCCGCGTGGAGGAAGCGCTGAAGGTCCTGATGCGGCAGATGCTCGTTCAGAAAAACGGCAGCATCTATGTCTTCCTGACCGATGAGGAACAGGAGGTAAACAACGAGATCGAAAAAGAAAATGTGGAAACGCCGGAGATCATCACCAAGGTCGCGGAAATGATTTTTGAGGACATCTTCCCCGGCAAGCGCTACACCTATCCTGTTTTCAATGGCCGCTATGCTTTTGGCTTCAACCAGTTTGTGGATGACCGCCCCTATAAGGCAAATCAGAACTACGACATTGGCCTTCGCGTCCTGACACCGTGGTACGACGGCAGTATGGACGATGGTACACTTCGGATGATGTCCGGCCAAGGCAGAGAAGTCCTTGTCGTGCTCCCGAATGACGCAGAGTTCCTGACGGAAATCCAAGCCTACTTGAAGATTGAAGGCTTCCTTCGGAAAAACACCTCAACGCAGCTTGCCAAGTATGAGACGATCAAAGAGGCAAAGCGTGTGGAAATGCGGGAACGCAATCAAAACGCCAAGCTCTACCTGACGGAAGCACTCAAGGAAGCGACGATCTATGTGAACGGCGATGTTGTCCGCGTGAACGGCAAGGAAGTCGGCAGCCGGATCAACGAAGCGATTGGCCGTTTGGTACAGACGGTCTACCACAAGCTTTCCTACATTGACGCACCGATGGGCGAGGCGGAGATCCGCAAGATGCTCCATCAGAGCAACCAGCTTTCCTTTGAGCTTGAAGGTGGTACAGAGAGCAACGCCCACGCGCTGGATGATGTGCAGGGCTTTATCGCCATGAATACGCGCAATCACATGAAAACCTCCATGAAGACGGTGAAGGACCGCTTTATGAAGGCTCCTTACGGCTTTGTGGAGGACGATGTGAACTGGCTGGTAGCGCGGCTCTTTAAGCGCGGCGACCTGTCTTTCACCGTCAATGGTGCTGCGGTCAGCCTGAATAACAAGACCGAGGAAGAGATCATCGGGTTTATCACCAAAAAAGCGTTTGCAGAAAAGCTCCTGATGGAAGAGCGCGTCCGTGTCAGCGATAAGGACAAAAAGGCTATCCGGGATGTGATGAAGGAAACCTTCGATGCGGCCACTGCGGCGGAAGACGAAGATACCATCATGAAGAACTTCCAGCGTTACGCACAAAACACGATTTATGAAATCGAGCGGCTGGAAGTCAATTATAAGCAGTACCCTTATCCGGGCAAGCGTGTTCTGTCCAACGGGAAGGCGCTGATGCAGTCTGTCGTTCAGATCCAGTCTGCTTTGGACTTCTTTACAACTGTTTCCAAGAAGCGGGATGATTTCTTCGACTTTGCAGAGGATTATGAACCTGTCAAGACCTTCTTTGAAGGCGAGCAGTCTACCATCTTTGCCCGTGCGCTTGATATGCTTGCAATCTTCGATGACAGCAAGACCTATATTGTTAATGACGAGCTGGAAGGTATCGTCGCACAGATGCGCTCCATCACCCGGCAGGAAAAGCCCTATGCCAACATTCCGAAGCTGCCTGAACTTCGGGAACGGTTCATGTCCTGCTATGTCAAGATTTTGCAGCAGGAATCCGCTCCTGTTCTCGATTCGATTGATCAGGCGTGGAAGCGTGTTTTGGAGGTACTTTCCACCAAGGAGTACCACGACCAGAAACGCACGGCTTACTATGAGAAGTTCCAAGAAATCCGGGATGGAGCCACTCATTGCAACAATGTCTCCACACTGAGAAGCTATGCGGACAAGGCAGATGCTTTGAAGCTACGGCTGCTCAACGAAATGGATGAGCTTGACCGTAAGCTGGCAAGACAAAAGGCCGAGGAAGAGGCCCGCCGTCAGGCAGAGGAAGCCAAACAGAGTGGAAAGCCTACCCCGGAAGTGCCTGTTGCTCCTGCTCCGGTGAAGATCCGCAAGACGAAAAATGTCTCCATCAAGATGATGACGGGAACGGCTTCTTGGCGTCTGGAAAGCAAGGAGGACATTGAACGCTATATGGACAGCCTTCGCAAGTCGCTGGAAGCGCAACTGGACGAAGACACGATTGTCAATGTGGAGTTTTAAGGAGAATAATGGTGTCAATATCACAAATCGAAAGTAAAATCAAATCGCTTCAAGCCGAAATCACCCGTCTAAATAAGCGAAACACCGAAGAGGCGAAAAAGGAGGCCAAAGCGCAAGAAAACATCAGAAGAACGCAAAAGTCCATAACGAAAAACACTTCTCTGTTTTCACTCAAGACAAAGCAGCGGACGATTGCTTCTGAAATAGATAAGGCTGATAAGGCAAGGAAAAAGCAGACAGAAATTCTTGAGAAAATCGGAAAGAAGAAAGCAGAGCTTGCCAAACAGCAAGGTCTACTGCAAAAAGAGCAGGACAAAGCCTTTAAGTCTTTGACAGATAAACACGATTCGTTAATCGAAGCGCAAAGAAAATTGGTCTCGGAGGCAGATGCGATGCAAACAGCGGTACAGGAAAAGGAATATGACTTTTTCATTTCCCACGCATGGGAGGATAAAGAAGCGGTTGCAAAGCCATTGGCAGATGCCTTGATTGCAAAAGGCGCGAAAGTATGGCTTGATAAGTACGAAATGACTGTTGGAGACAGCCTCCGGCAATCCATCGACGATGGATTAGCTCACTCGCGGTATGGCATTGTAATTCTTTCGGAGACTTACTTCAAGAAATTCTGGACAGGAAAAGAACTCAACGGACTTTTCGCAAAACAAGAGGACGGTCAAAAGGTTATCCTTCCTGTATGGCACAATATATCGAAAGACAAGGTTAAGGAATACAGCCCGATCTTGGCTGATATGGTTGCCTTGAAAACTGCGGACTTCACAACAGACGAACTTGCAGAGGGATTTATCAAGCTCGTCCAATGAAGGAGAATGAAGAATCATGAACAAAACAGCCATAAAAAACTTTGCGATCTGGGCGCGGAACAAGCTCATCGCGGACATCCAGTACCGCGCCGGATTGATGGGCATTACAGCGAACGGCATTAAAGCCCCGTTGCCGCAGTCTACCGGGACGATGGAGTTCTATGACATCGGGACTACTGAGCCGTATGCAATCAGCGGCGAGGCCATCCCCCAGCGCAAGAAACTGGTGGAAGTGATCCGCAGGAAAGAGAAAGACAGCAACTACGCCACGGCCTACAAGTACATCTTGGAAGAGGTTGCCTACACTTGGTTCAACCGTCTGATTGCCATTCGATTCATGGAGGTCAACGACTATCTTCCCTCTCATATCCGTGTCCTGTCATCAGAGAGCGGCAAAATTGAGCCGGATTTGGTCACAACGCCCTTCGACGCAGAGCTTGCCTTCACCTCTGCCGAGGAAGAGACTGTCCTGCGGCTGAAAACTGAAAACAAGCTGGACGAGCTGTTCCGGCTGCTGTTCATTAAGCAGTGCAACGCCCTGAACGCCATCCTACCCGCCCTGTTTGAGAAGACCAGCGATTACACCGAGCTGCTGCTGAATCTCTCGGTTGTGGATCAGGAAGGTGTCGTGTACCATCTGACCCACGACATCCCGGAGCAAGACTTTGACATCACGCACCCTGACGAGGACGGCGAAGTAAAAGGTCAGGTGGAGATCATCGGCTGGCTATACCAGTATTACAACACCGACCCGAAGAACGCCGCCTTTGCGAAGAACGGCAAGATCACCAAAGAGGAAATCCCCGCCGTCACCCAGCTTTTTACGCCGGACTGGATCGTCCGCTATATGGTTGAAAACAGCCTTGGCAGAATCTATGTAGACAAGCGCAAGAACGAGGGCATCTATGCGGATGGTCGCGGCGCAGATGAAATGACATGGGAAGAGTCTGAGGCTAAGAGAATTGCCAACGAAAAGTACATCGCAGAGCAGATGGGCTGGAAATATTACTTGCCGGAAGCTGAACAGACGGAAGAAGTCAGACAGCAACTTGATGAGATTCAGAGAGAGTATGCCAATCTGGATGTCAAAGACATCAAAGTCATTGACCCCTGCATGGGCAGCGGGCATATCCTCGTTTATGCCTTTGATGTACTGATGCAGATTTATGAGGCAAGCGGGTATAGCCAGCGCGACGCGGCACAGAGCATTCTTGATAACAACCTCTACGGTCTCGATATTGATGACCGTGCGGCGCAGCTTGCCTATTTTGCAGTCATGATGAAGGCACGGCAGTACGACCGCCGCATCTTCTCCCGTGGTATTCAGCCTCATGTGTATGCTATCGTTGAAAGCAACGGACTGGACAGCAGCTCCGTCGAATACTTCACCAACAACGATCCGAAGCTCAAGAAGGACTTTGGAACTCTGATAGACGAACTGCGAGATGCAAAGGAATATGGTTCCATTCTGAACATCTCTCAGTTGGACTTTGCTGCCCTCTATGCCAGAGTGGAGGAAGTGCGGGTGGACATCAGTATATTCCGTGAGATTGTGCTGAACAGCATCCTGCCGTTGATTCAAGTAGCGGAGGTTATGGCGCAAAGGTATGATGTTGTAGTCACGAATCCGCCTTACATGGGAAGCAGTGGCATGGGGAGCAAATTATCCAATTATATTCAAATCAATTTTCCTATTAGCAAAGCAGATCTGTTTTCTGTTTTCATTGAAAAGTGTAGGGATATGGTAAAAAAGAATGGCTATCAGGCAATGATCACCCAGCAATCGTGGATGTCATTACCGTCCTTCCTTGAATTACGCAAGAAAGTTTGCCATTCAAATCTGATCGTATCATTGCTTCAAATGGGATCTCATTCTTTCGATGAAATCAGTGGCGAAGTTGTTGCTTCGGTTTCTTTTATTTTCAGGCGGCAATATACACCTCGATACACAGGCGTTTTCTTTGATCTGCAAGATGGTATGTGTGAGCAAGAAAAAGAGCATATGTACTTTGCTGGAAATGGGCGATATGAAACAAATCAGGATATGTTTTCGCTTGTTCCAAACGCAGTTATGGCATATGAGGCATCAGAAAAAGCAATCGCGCAGTTTGATAGGTTACCTCCCCTAAAAGAAACCGTTATTGCAAAGCCCGGAATGCAGACGAGTGACAACGAGAGGTTTCTCCGATTCTGGTTTGAGGTTTGTCATAATGGGATCGGATACCATCTTTCTCATGAAGCAGCATCGGTTTCTGAGTATAAGTGGTTCCCTTACAATAAGGGAATTGGCTTTAGAAAATGGTATGGCAACAACGACTATGTAGTTAACTTTTATCACGATGGTGAAGAACTCAAGTATTGGTTAGTACACAATCCTAAAGATCCTGGGACTAAACATTGGTCACGGAATATGCGAAACTATGAGTATTATTTTCGTGAGGGTATTACCTTCACTGCCATTGGAAACAATTTTTCGGCGCGCTTAAATGGCGCAGGGTATCTATTCGATACCAAGGGTCCAACCATGTTCGGAGACCATTTGACTTATGTTTGTGGTTTTGTGAACTCCGTTGTCTTTGACTATTATAATCGTATGCTCTGCAAGCAGATTACGAAGTCTGGTGATTCGGTAAATCTCGTTCCATTTTATTATGGAGACCAATCACAAGAAATCGAGAATCTTGTTGAAAGTTCGGTTTCCCTATCCCAAAACGACTGGGATTCCTATGAAACCTCATGGGATTTTATCTGTCATCCGTTAGTTGCAAATCAACAATACGCTGCCGCTTGTCATCCTAATGAAGAAGCTTCACCTGAGCATTACCTCTATGCAGCATATCAAATGTGGTTAGCTGCTACGGAGCGTAGATTCCAACAGCTCTTTATTGACCTCTACGGCTTGCAGGACGAGCTTGCGCCAGAAGTTGAGGACAAGGATGTCACAGTACGCAGGGCTGATCTCGGGCGGGATATTCGTTCTCTCATTTCCTATGCCGTGGGCTGTATGTTCGGACGGTATTCTTTGGATGTGGACGGTCTTGCCTATGCGGGCGGCGAATGGGACGAAAGCCGGTACAAGACTATCATTCCGGACAGTGACAATATCATTCCCATTTGCGACGATGACTACTTTGATGATGACATCACTGGACGCTTTGTGAAGTGGGTGGAAACTGTCTACGGCAAGGAAACGCTGGAAGAAAACCTCAAGTTCATCGCAGATGCGCTCGGCGGCAAGGGTACGCCCCGCGAAGTTATCCGCAGCTACTTCCTGAATGACTTCTATGCCGACCATCTGAAATCCTATCAGAAGCGTCCGATCTACTGGCTCTTCGACAGCGGCAAGAAGAACGGCTTCAAGGCTCTGATCTATATGCACCGCTACCAGAGTGACCTTCTTGCCCGGATGCGCACCGACTACGTTCATGAGCAGCAGGAGCGTTATCGCACCCAGCTCACCCACCTCGCGGACGCCATCGAACACGCCGGTGCTGCGGAGCGTGTGAAGCTGACCAAGCAGCAGAAGAAGCTCCAAGAACAGGCTCTTGAGATTCAGAAGTACGAAGAAAAAGTCCATCATCTTGCCGATCAGAACATCCAGATCGACCTCGATGACGGCGTGAAGCACAACTACGAGCTGTTTGCCGATGTGCTGGCGAAGATAAAGTGAGGCGGTCACAGCATGGTCAAGAGCGAATTAGATATGCTGCAATCCTTCATTGATGAACTTTCCAGCGCACTTTCCGCATCTCCACAGGACGAGGAATGCTTGTATGATTTACTCAATCGAGCAAACGCATTGTATGGCGATTATGTGCCAGAAATCGCAGAGCAGCGGGAAGAAATCATGCAGTTTCATGGGCTGCTGTCTCGAAACTGCAACGCAATTCTCGCACTGCTCAAACGAGAACTCATAAAACAGACAGATAACTTTGAAGCTGGCATTATGCCGCTGACCTATTCCCAGCTCTCTGTCTGTCCAGCAGCACAGACGGTGTATAAAAGCGGCATCACAAAATATGCTGAAAAGAAGTTTGACAGAAATGTGCTGGATGACATGAGGCTTTCGTTAGAGCTTCTGGTGAAACAGATTCTCGGCAATGGGAAAAGTCTTGAAAACCAGACATCAGAATTAGGGACGAAACTCAGCGGCTATCACACGGAGATTAGAAACCTCGTGATAAAAACCGTCGATTATCTTTGCAAGTATCAAAATCACTATGTAAAGCATAACGACGCGGTGAATCCAGAGGAAATTGACTACATAATTGAGCAAACAAGCGCAACGATCAATTTCCTTATCAAAGTCAAGTAAAGGAGTAGTGGGAAAATGTTTGGGGACGGAATGCAGAAGAACGAACTCCCTTTGATTATTGTCTGCGACGATAAGGATATGGTCTATGCCAACTATCTAATTCAACTTATCGGTCAGAAGGATGATGCCGGAGACAGCATTGTCGGCGTTGAGGATGACAGTGTTTCTGCTGCGATTTACACGGTAAAAAACTACAAGGACAATCTGCCGCAGATTCCATCCACGCAGCACATCCTTTTTATTGGGCAGACAAGCGTTGCCAAGGAACAGAGCAAAACAATTCCAGATGCGTTCAATAAGCTGGGAATGCACTATGGCTGGCTTGGTAAGCGAGCTGTACTGTATGTAGATGATACTACGAGCGATTGGATGAGGCTCAAGGATAGCAAAAAGCACTACACCGAGTTCTGGCAGTTCAGCAAGGATCGCGGCATGACACATCCTGATGCACTGGCTGAATATGCAAAGAAGCTCAGCGGCGGTTTCGTAGACAAGATCATGCCTGTCGTTGTGGGTGCGCCTAAGATGCTGATTGACTATAATAAGACGGTAAATGCAGTCAAAGCGCAGCAGTATAAAACGCTCATCAAGGTTTTTTATGAGGATGGCTTGAGATCCTTTGTGGAGGGATAATTTATGG
>OHQE01000636.1_pt1 | contig 14379 bp, 9 predicted proteins | sample 1577931 | NCBI WGS metagenome assembly OHQE01 (sample SAMEA3879552, study PRJEB24766) | human gut metagenome | biome: human-associated habitat; feature: feces | place: USA | collected 1985/1987 | reverse complement strand
TCTTATACCCTGCCAAGGGCTACGGGGATTTGATAGCATTTCTTTACTAACTCTCTATTTACATCTCTGTGCTGATAGTACCACTTGTAAAGTCTTGTCGGAATCGGTATAATATAGATAGATTGGGAGGTAAAAATATGCTGCTTACATTAGTACCGCTTTTTGATGAAAATATGGCCGTTTGTGCCTACTCCTTTTTTACCCAGAGGGAGAATTTCCTGTTGAATCCTCTGTTGCTTGGAACCGCACAGTTCGACGGGGCATCCCAGATCACGGGTCTGGAACTGATCCAGAAAATGGGTATTGATACCTTGTCTCAGGGAAAAGAAATCTTCGTACCGATCAGCAATATCTCGATTTTTGCGGATATTCCGGAGCAGTGCGATGCACCTCATGAAAAAATCGTACTTTTGATCGATAATACCATTCCGCCGATTGAAATGTATGTCAATCGTCTGAAGGAATTGAAACAGCAAGGCTATAAACTTGCCATTCGTAAGCTTGCGGTCAGTGATTTTGAAAATTACAGAGAAGTCCTGAAGCTGATGGATTATGTCCTTCTGAATAACCGTAAAATAGCCATTGATAAAGCCAAGATTTATTTCGGAAAATTATTTCCGAATATCAATCTGTGTGCCGGTAATATTGATACCATGGAGGACTTCGAGAGACTGAAGGAGACCGGCGGATATCGTTTCTATGAGGGTAAGTTCTATCGAGTTCCCATTACGAAGGGACAGACGGATGTGGCACCCTTGAAGGGTAACTATATTGACCTGCTGAATATTGTGAACAGCCCGGATTTTGAACTCACGACAGCGGCGGATATCATCAGCCGTGATACCGCACTTACGATCGATCTGCTGAAAATGGTTCAGCCACTGGCTGTAAATTCGGAGATTACGTCTATCCGTCATGCAGCTGCCATGCTGGGACAACGGGAACTGAAAAAGTGGATCAACACGGCAGTAGCCAATGCTTTGTATGCGGATAAGCCGAATGAGGTCACCAGATTATCTCTGCTTCGTGCGAAATTTGCCGAGAATCTGGCGGAAGCGTTTGGCCTGAAGGCGCAGAAGGATGAATTGTTCCTGATGGGATTGTTCTCTGTGCTGGATGTGATCCTTGAGAAACCTATGGCAGAGGCTTTGAAGGTGGTCCATGTGGCTGGCGAGATCAGCAATGCACTGATCTACCGCATCGGCGTACTGGCACCGGTGTACGATTTTATGCTGCAGTATGAGACAGCCAACTGGGCGGAGGTATCCCGCCTGATGCTATTAAAGAATATTGATATGAATACAGTATATGAAGCCTATACATCGGCGTTGAAGTGGTATCGCACCGTACGTTGATTGTATTAAAAAATGTACTTGTATTTTGTATACATTTATGTTATTTTCTTCAAGAACTTGTAATTATATCCTCCATAAAAGGGGAGGAATAGTAGCAAAGGCGCAAAAAGCGCGGAAAGGAAATTTCATATGAAAAAAAACAAGACACTTGAGATGGTACAATTGGCCGTACTCATCGCGATCATGCTGATTCTGGCATTTACCCCGCTTGGGTATCTGCGCATCGGACCGTTAGCAATCTCCCTGATGACCATTCCCGTAGTCATCGGTGCAATGATCTTAGGACCCGCAGGCGGAGCCGTACTGGGACTGGTATTTGGACTTACCAGCTTTTACCAGTGCTTTGCAGGAGATCCTTTTGGAGCAGCTTTGGTAGCAATGAATCCGTTTTTCACTTTCCTGGTATGCATCCCTACCAGAACTCTGATGGGATGGCTGTCCGGCGTGATCTTCAAGGCACTGTGGAAGATCGACAAGACGAAGACCGTAACTTACTTCGTGACCGGTCTGCTGGGAGCATTTATGAACACCCTGTTCTTCATGTCCACTTTGATGATCTGCTTCGGTCATACCGAATATCTGCAGAGCATGAATGCAACCGGAGCGAATCTGTTTATGTTCGCCGTAGCATTCTGTGGTATCAACGGAGCACTGGAGATGCCCATGAGCTGTGTAGTAGGTGGTGGCGTTGCGAAGGCAGTCAGCGTAGCACTGAAGAAGAATGCAGCGATCGAAGAGCAGTAATCGAATCTGAGATTTACAGGAATGATAAATAAATAGCAAAGAAGATAAGACCCCCGGGAGAATGGCGAGACGTCATAGCCCGGGGGTTGTTATATAAAATAATAAGAAAATGATTCAGAGGGTATTCGAACTGCTTCGTTAGGGAAAAAGGTCTGATGCGTTCCATCCCAAAATGCAGGTACTTGACAATTGACGAGGCTGTAGAATGGTTAGCCGGGACTACAAGGTCTCCCACATTTTCCGCAGAGCTTCAGCCGTGGCACCGACATTGCCCTGGATCATGGGAGCGGATCCGCCGCCTTTGGCCTGAAGTTCCTGCCGCATACGGGTCGCCAGTTCCTGACAGTTACAGGAGGAACTGCCCACGATAAAGCGGTAGCCGTTTGCATCGTCTCCGGCAAAGATGCCGCAGTAGCCGGAATATTTTTCGGTCAGGGAATTGACGGCATTACGCAGGGCAATGGCATCCAGTTCGCCGACGAAGAGAAGCACGTGACAGGTCTCTTCCGGGGAGAGCAGTGCATTCATCTGTACCTTCAGAAGTTCCGCCTGCAAAGCATTGGCGCGTTCTTTTTGCAGCCGTGCATCCTCTTTGACTCGGACAACGGCATCGGCCACTTCCGGCTGCTTTGCGGACAGCAGAGAGGAGATGGTCCAGACGGAATCCTGTTTTTCGGTATAGTCGGCCAGAGCACGGCCGCCGCAGAGAATATTGATACGGACACCGCCTCTGTGGCTCTGGACATTCACGATCTTGATGAGACCGATCTGACCGGTGGTATCTACATGCGGAGCACAGCAGGCACACAGATCCACGCCGGGGATCTCGACGATACGTACATTTTCCGTGAGTGCCAGTTTGCTGCGGTAGTTTAAGTTCACCAGTTTTTCGGCGGTGGGCCAGCTGATGTTGACCGGAAGATTTTTCCAGACATAAGCGTTGGCTTCCTGTTCGATAAGACGCAGCTGTTCCAGAGAGACTTCTCCGTTCATATCCAGTGTCACTTCTCGGTCACTTAAATGGAAGCCTACGTTTTCCAGTCCGAAATGGGAGTGCAGTAAGCCGGAGATCATATGCTCTCCGGAGTGCTGCTGCATGAAATCAAACCGGCGGTTCCAGTCCACATGACCGGTGACTTCAGTGCCTGTGGGAAGCTCACAGGTCATTTTATGATACAGGATGCCCTGCTTAATGCTGACATCCAGTACTTCCTGACCGTTTAAGGTGCCTTTATCGGCGGACTGGCCGCCCTCTTCCGGGAAAAATGCGGAAGCATCCAGAACGATCAGATGATATCCTTCTTCTTTGGCAGGAACACATTCGGTCACCACGGCGGTAAAATCCGTCTGATGTACATCTTCATAATATATTTTACGTGTGCCAAGGGAATTCATTTGTGCATTGCTGATACGATCCATAGATGTCTGTCCAATCTGTTATAAATTTTATTCTGTAAACAGTACCAGACATTCAACGAAGATACGGCGCTGTTCACAGGCCTTTTGAATGGTTATCTCAAAATAGAAAATACATTTCTATTCTATATCAGATTCCATAGAAAAAGCAATGGGAAATGTAAGCTTTTACAAAGCTTTGGCAGATTCTCCAAGGAGTATCGAGATTACGGAAATGTTTTTTGTGGGTTTTTACGCAACGACCATCTATTGCGGGCTACTTTCTTGTATGATATAATAAATCGATTATGCAGATACCAGATTTAAACGGCAGAAGCCGACCATGCTTGCATGGGGAGGCAGGTGCCGGTTTAAATCATAAAACATGAGGATGTAGCGATTTGCAAAGCAAATCCGCGGAATCCGAATGTTTTCAGAATTGCGAGAGCTGCGAAGCAGCGTAGCAATTCGTAGGTATCGTAGACACTGCAGATACTCAGCGTAGCAATTCGTAGGTATCGTAGACATTGCAGTTGCCGAGCGGAGCAATTCGCAGGTATTGTAGAAGACTGAGAGAAATACAAACGTCGCAAAAAGCGGCAGAATGTGAGGAAAGAATGAAGGCATTTTTGATTTTGGAAGATGGAACGGTGTTCGAAGGAACGCACATCGGTGCAGACAAAGAGATCATCAGTGAAATCGTATTTAACACATCCATGGCCGGATATCTGGAGGTCCTGACGGATCCGTCCTATGCAGGACAGGCTGTATGCATGACTTACCCCCTGATCGGTAACTATGGCATATGCAGGGATGACTGCGAGTCGGAGAGACCCTGGCCGGATGGATTCATCGTCAGAGAGCTTTCACGTATTCCCAGCAACTTCCGCTGTGACTGCACAATACAGGAATACTTAGAGGAGAACGGTGTGCCCGGTATCGCCGGAATCGATACCCGTGCGCTGACCAAGATCCTGCGTGAGAAGGGTACCATGAACGGTATGATCACCACCAACGAGGCCTATGACCTGAACGAAGTGCTTCCGAAGCTGAAAGCATATACCACAGGCAGGGTCGTGGAAAAGGTGACCTGCAAGGAGAAGTATGTAGTGAATCCCACCACGGATCTGGCACAGAACGGCCCTCTGTCCGGTGCAGCGCGTTTTGATAAAGAAGCTTATGAAAAGGGTGTCAGAGAGCCCAAGCCCGCACTGGTAACGGAGCTGTCCGGACAGGGACTAAAGGTAGCTCTGTTAGACCTGGGAGCCAAGAGAAATATCGCCAGATCCCTGGCAGAGAGAGGCTGTGAGGTGACCGTATACCCCGCTGGAACTCCCGCACAGGAGATCATTGATGATAATCCCGACGGTATCATGTTAAGTAACGGACCGGGAGACCCCAAGGAGTGTACCGGTGTGATCGCCGAGATCAAAAAGTTATACGATACCGAGATTCCTATTTTCGCAATCTGTCTGGGACATCAGCTGATGGCTCTGGCTACCGGCGCAGATACCCACAAAATGAAATATGGACACAGAGGAGGCAACCATCCGGTAAAGGATCTGTTGACCGGAAGAGTATATATTTCTTCTCAGAACCATGGATATGTGGTAGATACCGACAAGCTGGATCCTTCCGTAGCGGTTCCCGCATTTATCAATGTCAATGATGGTACCAACGAGGGTCTGTCCTACACCGGCAAGAACATTTTCACCGTACAGTTCCACCCGGAAGCATGTCCGGGACCCCAGGACTCCGGTTACCTGTTTGACCGGTTCATTCATATGATGAGAGGAGAGAACTAAGATGCCCAAGAATCCTAATGTAAAACGAGTAATGGTAATCGGCTCCGGTCCTATTGTCATCGGACAGGCAGCGGAATTCGACTATGCAGGTACCCAGGCCTGCCGTTCCCTGAAGGAAGAGGGAGTAGAGGTAATCCTGGTGAACTCCAACCCTGCGACCATCATGACTGATAAAGATATCGCAGATAAGGTATATATCGAGCCCCTGAACGTAAAGGTTCTGGAGCAGATCATTGAAAAGGAAAAGCCCGACAGCATCCTTCCCACCCTGGGAGGACAGGCTGGTCTGAACCTCGGTATGGAGCTGGAGGAGTCCGGTTTCCTGGCTGCTCATAATGTAAAGCTGTTAGGTACTACCGCAGCTACCATTCGTAACGCCGAAGGACGTCAGGAGTTCAAAGACCTGATGGAGCGCATCGGTGAGCCCTGTGCAGCATCCAGGGTCGTTGAAAATGTGGAAGACGGTGTGGAATTCACCAATACCATCGGCTATCCGGTCGTACTGCGTCCCGCTTATACCCTGGGAGGTTCCGGTGGCGGTATCGCCCACAATCAGGTAGAACTGGAAGAGATCCTGGAGAACGGTTTACGTCTGTCCCGTGTGGGTCAGGTACTGGTAGAGCGTTGTATTGCAGGCTGGAAAGAGATCGAGTACGAAGTAATGCGTGACAGCGCAGGCAACTGCATCACCGTATGTAACATGGAGAACATCGATCCCGTCGGCGTGCATACCGGAGACAGTATCGTAGTAGCTCCTTCCCAGACCCTGAGCGACAAGGAGTACCAGATGTTACGTACTTCCGCTCTGAAGATCATCAACGAACTGCAGATCACCGGTGGATGTAACGTACAGTTTGCACTGCATCCCACCAGCTTTGAATATTGTGTTATCGAGGTTAACCCCCGTGTCAGCCGTTCTTCCGCACTGGCAAGTAAGGCGACCGGTTATCCTATCGCAAAGGTAGCAGCGAAGATCGCACTGGGCTTTACCCTGGATGAGATCAAGAACGCCATCACCCACAAGACCTATGCCAGCTTCGAGCCGACACTGGACTACTGTGTCGTGAAGATTCCCAGACTGCCTTTTGATAAATTTATCACTGCAAAACGTACTCTGACCACCCAGATGAAAGCAACCGGTGAGGTTATGAGTATCTGCAATAACTTCGAGGGAGCACTGATGAAGGCTATCCGTTCCCTGGAGCAGCATGTGGACTGCCTGCGCAGCTATGATTTCAGCGCTTTGTCTGTGGAGGAACTGTTAGAGCGTCTGAAGATCGTGGATGACCAGCGTATTTATGTCATTGCGGAAGCTATCCGTAAGGGCATCAGCTACGAGCAGATCCACGACATTACCAAGATCGACCTGTGGTTCATCGACAAGATTGCCATTCTGACCGAGATGGAGCATGCGCTGGAGACACAGCCGCTGACGGTTGATCTGTTGAAGGAAGCCAAGAGAATCGAGTTCCCGGATAACGTGATCGCAAGACTGACCGGCAAGACCGAGGAAGAGATCAAGAAGATGCGTTATGACAACGGCATTAAGGCTGTCTACAAGATGGTAGACACCTGTGCTGCAGAGTTCGCAGCTTCCACTCCTTATTACTATTCCGTATTCGGCGGCGAGTGCGAAGCCAAGGAGACCACCGGACGCAAGAAAGTCCTGGTACTGGGTTCCGGTCCTATCCGTATCGGACAGGGTATCGAGTTCGACTATTGTTCCGTACATGCTACCTGGGCATTTTCCAAGGCAGGCTATGAGACCATTATCATCAACAACAACCCGGAGACTGTAAGTACCGACTTCGATATTGCGGACAAGCTGTATTTCGAGCCTTTGACTCCGGAAGATGTGGAATCTATCGTAAATATTGAGCATCCCGATGGTGCTGTGGTACAGTTCGGCGGACAGACCGCTATCAAGCTGACCGAGAGCCTGATGAAGATGGGCGTGCCCATCCTGGGCACCAAGGCGGAGGATGTAGATGCCGCTGAGGATAGAGAACTGTTCGACAAGATTTTGGAAGAGACCAAGATCCCCCGTGCAGCCGGCGGTACCGTATACACCGCAGAGGAAGCTAAGGCGGTGGCCAACAGACTGGGCTATCCCGTACTGGTACGTCCTTCCTATGTATTGGGCGGACAGGGCATGCAGATCGCTATCTCCGATGAAGAGATCGAAGAATTCATGGAGATTATCAATCGTATCGCACAGGATCACCCGATCCTGGTAGATAAGTATTTACAGGGTAAGGAGATTGAGGTCGATGCTGTATGCGATGGTACCGATATCCTGATCCCCGGTATCATGGAGCATATCGAAAGGACCGGTATCCACTCTGGAGACAGTATCTCCGTATACCCGGCTCCGACAATTGATAAAGTAGTAAAAGAGAAGATCGCAGAGTACACCAGAAGACTGGCAAAGGCACTGCATGTCAAGGGACTGATCAATATCCAGTTCATTGCCATCGGTGAGGAAGTATATGTCATTGAGGTTAACCCCCGCTCTTCCCGTACCGTACCTTATATCAGTAAGGTAACCGGTATTCCTATCGTGGATCTGGCTACCGAAGTGATCATCGGCAAGACCATCCGTGAGCTTGGCTACGAGCCCGGCTTACAGCCTGAGGCAGAGTATTTTGCCATCAAGATGCCTGTGTTCTCCTTCGAGAAGATCCGTGGTGCCGAGATCAGCTTAGGACCGGAGATGAAGTCTACCGGTGAGTGCCTGGGTATCGCCAAGACCTTCAATGAGGCTCTGTACAAGGCATTCCTGGGAGCAGGCGTAGAACTGCCCAAGTACAAGAACATGATCATCACCGTGAAGGATGCGGATAAGGGTGAAGCCATTGAAGTCGGAAGACGCTTCGAAAAGCTGGGATACACCATTTATGCTACCAGAAGTACCGCAGCTGCTCTGAATGAAGCAGGTGTGAAGGCGAGAAAGGTCAACAAGATCTCTCAGGAATCCCCGACCGTTATGGACCTGATCCTGGGACACAAGATCGACCTTGTCATCGATACCCCGACCCAGGGCCGCGACAAGACCAGAGACGGTTTCCTGATCCGCCGTACCGCTATCGAGACCGGTATCTACTGCATCACCGCAATGGACACCGCCAATGCTCTCGTGACCAGCATGGAGCATATGAACGATTGTAAGGAACTGACGTTGGTGGATATTGCACAACTGTAAGATATAATATGGATAAGAACAGTGGAGTCGCGAAAGTTGCTCCACTGTTTGTGTTTGTGACAAAAACAAAGTGTTGACAAATGTCCGCGAAAGGAATAAAATACAAACAGTTAAAGACATAAAGGCTGTGAAGAGAAGAGTAGGAGAAGAGATACGTCGCAGAGAGTCCCGGCAGGTGGGAAGGGATATGGAAGGCTTCTTTGAACATGGTCTCGGAGCTTTGCACCGACTTCGTATTCGGACAGGATATCCGGCAGATGCGGACAGGCTGCAACGAGAGTACCCGTTATCGTACCTGACTATCGATGAGCGTTTGTTTGTCCGTAGTTGCAGAGGCCTGATCCCGTGAGAGATGGGCGAATTAAGGTGGTACCGCGGAAGAATGTTCCGCCCTTAAATTTTAATTTAAGGGCGGTTTTTTATTATGTCAAAAAGAGAAGAACTGATCAGAGAATATTGCAGACAGGTAAATGAAAGCCTGCATTTTATACAAAAACACATGGAAGGGATCGTTCCCGCTGGCCGATGCAGCGAAGAACTGTATTGGGAGACCAAGAAGATCAGTGAGGAACTGCAGAAGAGCAATCATGAACAGACCGCATTGATCCGGGCCTATCTGCGGGAGGCGGCACAACTGTACGTAGAGGGGGAGCCCTGGAAGACCCGCATTACGGACCGAAGACTTTGCCGTAATACGATCCTGAATCATTTACAGATGCTGGCGAATGTCAGCTTCTGGCTGAGAGAACAGGGAGAGCCACTGGCAGAGGAAGTCTGTGGATGGCTGTTAGCCCAGGAGACAGCGGATGTGCAGAAAGTCAGATCCGGACAAAGTCTGGAAGTTGCCAGAGAGATCTATCCGGCCGTGCAGAGAAAGAGAGCATAGGAGTGGTCGGCTGTAAAAGCACAAATTTGAAAATAAAATCCGTGGGGACAGCATATACTAGGCGTATGGTAAATATTGTATGATCGTAAGCCTGTATCCCGCAGGCGGATTGGAGTCTCATGTTAGAAGAACATTATCCTTTTGTTGCGCAGCCTCTTCCCTACGAATATGATGCCCTGCTTCCGGTATTAGATGAGGAAACACTTCATTTTCATCACGACAAGCATTATCAGACCTATGTGGATAAGCTGAATGCCACCCTTGCCGATTATCCGCAGTTACAGCAGATGTCCTTGACGGAACTGCTCACTTCGGAGGATAATATACTTGCGTCCCTGCCGGAGGAAGCCCGGAAAAGCATTCACAATAACGGTGGCGGTGTATATAATCATCAGCTGTATTTTGACAGTATGCGAAGCCCGGCAGGACAGGAGCCCTGTGGAGCTCTGGAGGAGGCGCTGGTCCGGGATTTTGGATCGGTGAGACAATGGAAAGAACAGATGTCACAGGCAGCCACGGGGGTATTTGGCTCCGGATGGACATGGCTTGTGAGTGACCAGGACGGTACTCTGATGGTCCTTACTACAGCGAATCAGGATGTCCCGGATCTGAAATTGTATACCTCCATATTTCCCATAGATGTGTGGGAGCATGCCTATTATTTACAGTATCAGAACCGCAGGCCGGATTACGTGGAAGGATGGCATAAGCTGATCCACTGGAAAAAAGCGGGACGACGTTACGAACAGGTACTTTGCAGACTGGAAAGAGCGGCCGGGGAAGCGGCACAACAGAAGCGAACGACAGATAGTGTGCAACGTGCGGAACAGAAGAACAGAAAGAGGAAAATGACTATGGAGAACAGACCGATCATAAAAAAGGAACAGGTAGAGACCGTCTACGACAGCAGATTTATCAAGGTATTTGATCTGCAATATGAGCCGGGAAAACATTATTTTGATGCTACCAGAAGAGCCAAAGATAATCTGGCAGCGGTAAAGAGCGACGAAGAATTCAGACAGATGCTGCCGGATGCAGTCAGCTGCGTTGTGATCCTGAAGATCAGAGGACAAGAACCGAGACTTTGCTTAAGCCGTGAGTATCGTTACCCGGCAGGACATTTTCTGCTGAGCGTTCCGGCAGGACTTTTAGACCCGGAGGATGCAACGGAAGAAAATCCCGTATTCCATGCGGCAGCCCGGGAGCTTCGGGAAGAGACCGGCATCACACTGGAAGAGAGCGACAGCATCCGTCTGGTGAATCCGCTGGTATTCAGTACCCCCGGTATGACGGATGAGAGCAATGCACTGGTGCAGATCATATTGAACCGTGAAGAGATGCCGAAGGTAAGTCAGGAAGGCGCCGTTGGAACGGAATGTTTTGATGGTTTTCTGCTGCTGACCAAAGAAGAAGCACAGAAAATCTTAAAAGACGGCGTGGATGACCAGGGATTTTTTTACCCGTTATATACCTGGGCGGCATTGATGTGCTTTGCGACGGGAATGTGGAAATAATTTTTGAATAAATAAGACGATGAACGAAAAGCGTGTGGAGAGATCTGCACGCTTTTTTGAAATTTGTAACAAATAGCGAAAAATTCTTCGTTATGATTAACAAAGAGGAAGGTTGCCGTTCGCTCAATTGATTTTCCAATTGCTCAATTGTATAAGATGTCATTATATTGTATAATGATGTCATTATCAAGTACAATTAAGAAGCAAAGACATCATGCAGAAAGAGCAATTTGGTATATTGCTTACGACTTTAAGAAAGAAAAACGGAATCAGCCAGAAAGAGATGGCGGAGTGGTTGTCGGTCTCTGTTTCGGCGGTAAGCAAATGGGAACATGGAGTTTCCCATAGTTAAAGATACCACACCAAATATAACGAATCCACGCTTATATGATACTGCATGAAAAAAGGTACTTGATAAAAGCAATGAAGCGCAATATCAAGTACCTTTTTGATTTGTTTTTTACATGGTTATTAAGAGAATTACTCTTATTCCGAAGTCCTCAATCGTTCCACCACAGTTCCTTTGTTAAAGAAGTGGAGAACGATCAGCGGAATGACCGCAGCCAGCAACAGATAAAGCACGCCGATGACCAAAGCTGGAACCAATGTAATGTGCAGAGTAAAGAACCACATAGATGGCGAGTTCAAGACATTTTTCAGCACCGTCACAGCAAGCAGCAGCGCAACCACTCCACCAATGATGTCTGCACCAGCGGCATAGTAAACGCCTTCATAAACCATCAGCCTTTGAAGCTGGCGATTTGTCATACCGATACTCTGCATAGTCGCAAACTCATGGCGACGGGTAATAATATTGGTGATGATCATATTTGTAAAGTTAATCAATCCTGCCAATGCCATGATACAGCCAATCAGACTACCTACAACCCAAACCATACTTGCAACAGAATTTAATTGTTCTTTCAGTAATTTTGTTGAGGTATAGGTAACAGAGGGGTTCTTTTCAACATAACTGCTCAGAAAGTCCTCCATTTGCGGATGCAGAGAAGCATCCATATTAAATCCATAGTTCAACAGGGTCGGGGTCGTGTAAATCTGTTTGAATACGGTGTCTGGTAAATACACAAAAGGCGCATCGCCGCCAATATGCATCGTAGCCGTAGTTGTTGTCGGCGTTTCGTCCTCAGTCCCAACGGTGCAGGCTTTTGCCAGAATTGTGCAGGTTTTGACTAACTCACCATCCCTGTAAAAAGAAATGCTATCACCGATCTGCAACTGCTCTGACAGGGATGTTGTTTTCGGGCCACCACTCAGTCGGTCTAATCGGTTTCCGATAATGACATATTCTCCGGTTAGCATTTTCTGTTTCAGTACATTAGGATCTGTTTCACCATCATAAATCATCATGTCAGACCAAAAATGTTCGGAAGCGCCATAGACATTTCCAAAGAAAAGATTTTCTGCATCCGGGGCAGTATTCAGCGCATAATTCCCGAAAGACTTGCTAATCCCATTTTCATATTCAAAAGTATTTGTGCAAGTAAGTCCCTCAAAGCCGTAATCCACAAGCACGTTACCGTCATCTACGGTGTTACGGTAAAGATACCGTTCTTCTTCCAGACCGTTCTGCTCACGGATCATATCTACTACTTGCTGTGGAAGTGCATCTTCGTGATGTCTAAAGCCCTCCTGAACATTGACTGCAATCGAATTGTAGACGGTAAAATCTGTTTTTGTTGTGCGGGTAATCCACTTTTCTTCATCCATACTCTGTGTCACGATGATAATAGAGTTGAACAGAACGATACACAAAAGCATAGAAACAACAATGAATACACAACGGCGTCTGTTACGTCCTAAGTTAGAAAATGCCATGTGAGAGAGCTTTGCTCCACTGATTCGTGTAACCGTTTTCTTTTTATAATCATCCTGCTCCGTATAACGAATTGCCTCCATGGGAGATACTTTTGATGCCTTTTTGGCCGGTTTGCGGGTACTGATAAACACTGTCAAAATCGTAAACAATGCGGCTATAACAAATAGCATAGGAGATGCCGATGCCTGCAAACTTGCCGTAGAATACTCATAACTGAAAATTCGCATTACTACCGGAAGCAACGCCCTGCCTGCAAAGAACCCGGCAATTAAACCGATCGGCAGACCGATTAGGGTCAGCCATACCGCCTGCCGATTGACGATGCTTTTAATTTGCCGTGTAGAAGTACCAATCATCCTCAATAAGCCATATTGCCGAACATCCTGCATAACGGAAATATCAAAAATATTATAAATCAGCAGATAGCCACACAATACAAACATCAAAACAAATACTACGGCAAATAAGATGGACTCCGAAGAAATCATGGCTTTTCCCATCTGGTTTTCAACAGAGAGGATAAAGTTATCGGCAGACATATCCTCTGGATTGCCGCCGATGGAGTAGACAAAGCTATCCATCTGCTCCTGAATGTTCGTCTTGTCTTTCAGCACAACTTCAGAAAAAGTAACCCCTGAGATTTCTCCATCCACTGCGTGGGTATTTTTCACCACATCCGGATTATCTTTTACAAACTGCTCTGAGAGAATCGCCACGCTGACCGTATCGTTGCTTGCTTCCCACCAACCGGAAAGCACCATATCATAATGATAGGTTTTTCCCCGCAGTTCAAATTCCAGAGGAACTTCTGCTCCGATCTCCGGTTCCACACCAAGGGCCTTCAAAGCCAGTTCGGTAGTAGCAATTTCATTCGCCTTTTCCGGCGCTGAACCATGCGTTGGCACGCAGAATGTAAGTTCCTGCTGTATGCTGTCAGCATAGTTTAATTCAACAGAATGACCCACGGCGTTGCTTGCATATCCAATCGTCCGCCGATGACCTGCCTGCTCCACAAAATCACTGTTTTTCAGTTGCTCAAATTGCTCCTCTGTCATATAGCCGAAGGTTCCATCTCCCTTGCTGCCTTTCTGCATCTGCATAGAGAGCTGCATGGAGGATACCATGTTAAATGCCAGTGAAGTGATGGATGTAAACAAAAATGCTGTCAGAACGATCGCAAGAATCGCCGCCAGATTACGAACCTTATTCTTCTTGAAATATTGTTTAGACAGCCGCTTGATGGTTTTTGTATTATTATTGCCAAATAGAATGTCATTCATAGTCCCGCCCCCCTTTACTGCACGATCTTACCATCCTCGATCCGAATGATGCGGTCGGCAAGCTGGGCGATCTCACTGTTATGGGTAATCATCACGAGGGTCTGATGGAATTTCTGGCTTGTGGTTTTCAGAAGCCCCAGCACATCGGCGCTGGTCTTGCTGTCCAGATCGCCAGTCGGTTCATCAGCCAGGACGATTGCAGGCTTTGACACCAAAGCGCGGGCAATGGCTACGCGCTGCTGCTGGCCGCCGGAAAGGTTATTGGGCATATTGTTCAGCTTATCCTCCAGCCCCAGCATCTGAACGACTTCTTTCATAAACTTCTTGTCTACCTTGTTTCCGTCCAGCTCCACAGGCAGCA
>OHQE01000633.1_pt1 | contig 14417 bp, 10 predicted proteins | sample 1577931 | NCBI WGS metagenome assembly OHQE01 (sample SAMEA3879552, study PRJEB24766) | human gut metagenome | biome: human-associated habitat; feature: feces | place: USA | collected 1985/1987 | reverse complement strand
GCGTTCCATTACCGCTTCCGCCGTGCGTCCTCTCTCGATCATATCCCGTTGGATCACACGGATAAGACGTTCGTCCGAATCTGTATCGACAAATACTTTCAAGTCCATCAAGTCTCGTAATTGAGGGTCGCATAAAGCGAGGATCCCTTCGATGATGACAACATCACGAGGCTCGATATGAATGGTCTCGGGCAATCGGCAGCAGGTAAGATAAGAATAAGTCGGCTGCTCGATGCATTTCCCCTCTTTCAGCAAGGTGACTTGCTCTGAGAGGAGCGGCCAATCAAATGCGTCGGGATGGTCGAAATTAATATATTGACGTTTCTCTACCGGCACATGGCTGTTATCTTTGTAATAAGAATCTTGAGGGAGTAATACGACCTCACCGGGAGGTAAACTTTCTATGATCTTTTTTACCACTGTAGTTTTCCCGGAACCAGTCCCGCCCGCTATACCTATAATTAGCATGATTTCTTATATTAATCCATATTTATGTTTATAAATGCAAAGGTAAGAAATATTTATAGTGGTAGTATTTCGCTGTTAATAGAAAAAACGAGATAAAAAGAGCTGAATTCTATGTTGTATAGCATGTTTGTCTTAAATAAAGTTAATGAGTAGGCTTTTCTTGTTGGAAAATTATGCTGCATAACATAAAGTCTCTATATTTGCACTGTGTTTTTCATGGTATTAGATTTAAGGTTAACAATGAGATTGGCTGTCCGTGACGGATGGCCTTTTCTTTTATAGTAGGTCACCTCAACAATAATGATAGTTAGATGCGTTCCCCATTGTATTCATGATTTATTACTGTAGAACCTTCCTGTTGGATAAAGGTATTATCGGAAGTAGCTTGTACGCCTGTATCCAAAGATCTTTTCACGGATGTGAAATGATCTTTTCACAAGGGTGAAACGATCGTATCACGAGCGTGAAAAGATCTCTTCACAGGTGTGAAAAGATCAGATCGTCCGGAGATTGGCTATACTATCCACCGTTCTTATCCCTTGAGTGGGATTACTTGCGGCACAGATCTTACGATTGGTTGTTACGATATTATCACGGGCCCATCCCCTTTATTTGCTAAAGATGGGAATCAGATAGGTTAGTTTCGCGGATATTATTTGGCTGGAAGATTTAGAGAAAGTGTCTCCTTTACGGCTATTGAACATATCGCCCAGTGCATAGTAATAACGACCTTCCAACAGGAAAGAGCCTATTCCGGTGCGGAGCTCGATTCCCGGTCCGCCGCAAAGCCCCCAATCGAACTTCTTTTGGACTTCCATTGTATGTTGTTCGTCCGGACGGTTCGCGTTCGGGTTCTCGCCATTAAGGTTCGACTCCGTGCTTTCGCTCAGCGCATAACCGATTTTAGGCCCTAGATTGACGAATACACGCACTCGCTTGCTTCCGAAATGGATGTGAGTCAAGAACGGAAGCTCCATATAGTTTACCGTACGGCTATATTTATATTGAGGTTTCTCCTCAAACTTCTCTTCCCATCCATGTTGGGTAAAGTTCAATTCCGCCTGTATGCCTAAATTGGGTTCCGTATTCCAACGTATCGTCGCTCCCCCGTTAAACCCAAGTTTCATCTTCGTAGGGACTTTTGGGGCAAAACTTACGCTAGAGAAATTTAATCCGAAGGACGCTCCAACCGCAAGCTCTTGCTTAAAAGTACTTTTCTGCGCATAGCAAATCGATAAGCTTGCCATGCACAGAAATATCGCTACAAATATCTTTTTCGTCATCATATCAATTATCTTACCTCACTGCGGGTTACCGTATAATCATTCTTGTAATGTACAATAAACAAGTTCGTATTGATAAAACCGCCCCAATTATTCACTCTATGGAAATCGAATCCGGTCTGGATGCTCTTATAATGGATCTTGTCTAAATTATTCTCGAAGTTCGAGCCATATTTATTGATGGCGCCTAGGAAATACATACCCGTGTCAAAGCCTAGGATTCCATATTTCGGGAATGTGTTGATTAAATTCTTGCTATACCAGTTTTTATAATCGGAATAAAAGCTATGGACTTCCGGAGATAAGTTGTCCGCATAGAAATTACTATAGATATAGGTGTTCAATGCGTAGAAGTCCTCCAGACACTCTCTTGTATAGGTCTGCCATTCCGGATAACCGAATAGGTTGACCATATAAGGCTCTTTCTCCTCCTCTTTTAACTCGGAAAGCATACGGAGCGGTGCCTTGATCTTATTCACCGCATCTAAGGAGGCGGAGGTTGGCAATACCACATTCCGCTTGTCCCTTACCATGGCTGCCTCTATATCCGTGGCGAAAGTATCCCCTTTATAAGTTACTTCCTTGAACGGGATATCGCGTTGCTGCATCTCCGTCTTGAAGGCTTTGATAAATTCCGGCTTTTCTTCTTTATCCTTTATATTGACAAGTATGATATTGTAATCCGAGAATAAATCGCATCCGGCTTGTGCCGCCTTGGAGTATAAATAGGAATGAGGTGTGTTTACTTGATAAACATTCGCGTTTGACAAGACATCATCATTCTTGGAGGTGAAAGGGATCACGTATTTGATATTATGCTTTTGGGCAAAATCAGCGATCAATCCGATTTGGTCGTTCTGTACGGCGCCAATGATCAAATTAGCGTTTGATAACGCATCTTCTTTCAATATCTCCTTGACTTTCTTCGTACCGTTTCCAGTATCATATACCGATAGCTCGATAGAGGTTCCCATATTTCGCAAGCTGTCGACCGCCAATAGCAATCCCTCGTAATATTCCACGAAACGGGAGGTCGCGGATGATTGCGTTGTCTCGTTCGTCATGAACGGCAACAATAAGGCGACTTGGATACGGTTCACCTTCTTTATATCTTTAGGAGTAGAGAGGAGGGCGTTCACCTCACGCTCTTCCGGCTGTCTTATGTTTTGGGTGATCACTTCTTCACTGGCTACCGGTATCTTGATAACCATGCCCGCTTTTACTCCGTTTTTCAGCTCGGGGTTGAGTCTTAAAAGCTCCGCGCTGGAAATATCGAACTTCCGGCAGATACGGTACATGGTCTCTTTTTTCTGTATGGTATATTCCATTTCCTTCTGTACGGTCTTTTTTTCCGTAGTAGGCAAGGTTTCCAGTCGTGTCGGCGGGATCCGGATATTCTTGCCAATCGTAAAGGTCGATGTGGAGAGACCCGGATTGGCGGCGATAATATCCGTGGCGGGCACTGAATATTTAATGGATAAAGAGTACAAGGTCTCTTTCGGCTGGATCGTATGGTATGTATAGTTATCTGCTTTGCCGGAAGGTGCGATAGCGGAGTCCTTCTGCGGGATTCTTAACGTAGAACCGGCCTTGATCCCTTCTTTACTTTCCGGATTCAACCGATAAATATCCTCTACGCTTACGCCATACATGGTCGCTATGGCGTATACGGTTTGTCCGCGTTCGATGGTATGATAAAATATATCGCTCCCTTGTTCGTTAGTAAAAATAACTTGCTTATTATTCTTTTGGGAATAAACGGTTACGCTCGATAAACTTAAAAAGAACGTCAATGCGTATATACTAATCTTGTTCATTTGCTGTTCGGAGTATTTTGTGACAAAGATAGTGAATTTTGCTTATCATGCTACGTATGTCCTTTTATTTCCCTAATTTTGGAACCGTAATTTTTAGACTATATATGCTAAAGAAGGAATTAAGAAAGATACTGTTATCGCTAAGTTTTGTGTTTGTAGCGGCTGTCTCGTGTGCCCAGTATGTGGTGACGGGAGGAAGTGGTAGCCCGATGAAAGCCACGCAGAGTTCCGGCGATTCCGCCGAGCGACTTGAGGTCTACTTGGTGTATGGAATGGATAACGTGACGATTAGTTATACCTCATCATCTTCTTCTTCGCATCAATGGTATCGTTATAAAATCAAGCGATTGGAGGCCGAGAAGGTGGCCTCCACCCAAAATGGAACTACTTCCACCATTCGGAATGTAGAGGAGGGATATGGCTATTTTGTCGAGGAAGGAGCCGTATCTCGTTACGTCTGGATCGTTGATTACAGCAAATACACCTTAAACATATCCAACCTGCATGTCTCCGATAATAGCGATCCATGTAGCGGATTGGTCTTGGCTGGGACAGGTACGATCCAACCTATTTATTATTATTGGCCGAATACGGGAACAAGACGTGAACTGTCTCGCCAATTTGATGTTATTTATAATACATTGGAATATAATTCGGATAAAAAAGAATATACCTCTAAACAAGAGACGGCGGTCATCGAGGGCAATTTGTTCGGTAAATCCATTCCCGCTCCTTGGTGTGATACGGAGATCTGTGTGAAAGGCGATTATTTCGCTCGTCATTTTGGAAAGGAGGTTACGCTTTGTATCGATGAATATCAGGCCGCTGCGGTAGATGCTCATATAGACACGTTGCTGATTGAGCAAGAGGCCCCGAATATGAATACGACGAAGAGCGGTTATTGCGCTCCCGCCACTGTTCAATTTTCGGCTATCGCGAATACGCCGACAGCCGCCCTGTTTAATTGGAAAATCTATCGGCAAGGGGAAGAAGATAATCCGGTTGTTCGTTTTACGGGTGAGGAGGTGGATTATACGTTCAACCAATCCGGGACTTTTATCATCAAGTTGGAAGTAAGCGACCAAAGCACTACTTGCAGCACGGAAGATGAGGTTCAGATTGATATCTCGGAGTCTTATCTGATGATACCGAACGCATTCTCCCCGGGGACCACGCCCGGAATTAATGATGAGTTCCGGGTTGCCTATAAGTCGTTGGTGAAATTTAAGGCATGGATATTTAATCGCTGGGGCCTACAGATGTATTACTGGACAGATCCGGCCCAAGGATGGGATGGAAAGAAGGGCGGTAAATACGTTCAGCCGGGTGTGTATTTTTATGTGATAGAAGCCGAAGGTTCCGATGGCATTAAGTACAAGGAAAAAGGCGATATAAACATTCTTAGACCTAAAACAATTCAAGATGAAAATGAGAATATCCAAGAATAATTTAGCTAGTTTTTTATGTGGAGGCGTCGTTTGCTTGACCGCATGTATCTCGATGAGTTCGAATGACGTGGAAAAAGTGATAGAGAGCCGTCCGGTTGTCTCGTCCATGACCCTGTCTCCGGATGTTCCGTCCTCGGTTCCTTTTTGTGGGAAACTAATCGATATTACCCGCTATGATATGCGGGAAGCCTATGACCGTGAATTGAGTAGCTTTACTTATTTCCATTCTACGACGATGCTTCTGATCAAGCGGGCGAACCGTTATTTCCCGGTGATCGAGCCGATCTTGAAGGCGAACGGCATTCCCGATGATTTCAAATATCTAGCGGTGATAGAAAGCCATTTGGACCCCCGTGTATCCTCTCCGGCTCGTGCTGTCGGGATGTGGCAATTACTGGAGGGCACGGCAAGGGAGTATGGTTTGACAATCACCCCGACGGTCGACGAGCGTTGCCATGTGGAGAAAGCTACTGGGGCCGCTTGCCGCTATTTGAAAGCCGCCTATAAGAAATATGGAGATTGGGCGGCGGTAGCCGCTTCTTATAATGGCGGCATGGGACGTATATCCGGTGAGCTGGTCAAACAAGATGCGGATTCCTCCTTTGATCTCTGGCTGGTGGAGGAGACTACCCGTTATATTTATCGAATCATGGCGATCAAGCAAATTTTCGAGAATCCGTCGAAATACGGTTTTGTGCTTCGTGCCCGTGACCTGTATAAGCCGATCCCTACCGTAGACGTGGCTGTAAGCCAAGATATACAGAATCTGTCGGCTTTCGCTAAAGAGCATGGGATCACTTATGCGGACTTGAAACGTTTTAATCCTTGGCTCCGTGATCGGAAGTTGGTGACAGGTGGGAAGACCTATAAATTAAGCATTCCTCAAGAAAAGGATATGTATTATAAGACCCCGAATACGGAAGTATACGATTCGGCTTGGGTCGTGTCGGAGAATTGATCCGATTTTTATTGATACAAAAAATAAAGTGTTTCATTTAGATGGTATAACTGCCCATCGTAATGAAACACTTTTTCTATACTATTTCTCGTTTAAACTGATTCAGTCTATTAGTCAACGATCGTCACACGGTGCCCGTTGAACACGTTCAATCCGAGTTTATTCATTACATACTTAATAGCAAGCTGTGCCTTTACAGAGTTACCAGCTTGGTCAATAGGAGGAGCGAATGCGGAAATACCGAATTGTCCGGGAAGTACACCCATGACGCCACCGCCTACGCCAGTTTTTGCGGGAATACCGGAAGTGTACAACCAATCACCGGTGTGTTCATAAAAACCTACGGTAGAGATCATGGAAGTGATCTTCGGAGATAACTCTGCATCGAATACTTGTTTCTTTGTCACAGGATTAAGACCTAAATTTGCGACCGTAGCGGCAGCGACAGATAGTTGCTTAGCCGTGATACCCAAAGAACATTGACGGGTATACAGATCCAAAGACATATCCGGATCGTCATAAATGCGATTGTAATTTTTTAGCAACCAAGCGATGGAGCGGTTATTGAAGTTCGTTGCGGACTCGGATTTATAGAGTTCGTCGATCAACTGCGGTGCGCTTCCGCACAAATCCGTGATATTGGCTACGATAGCATCCCACTTCTGTTTGGAATCACCGACAGGCTTCACCATACTACAAGCCGTGATAGCGCCGGCATTTACCAATGGGGTAGAAGGATGGTCGTTTTCCAATAAGATAGCGATGATGGAGTTAAATGGCAATCCGGTAGCGTCGGCACCAATCTTCTCCAATAATTCTTTCGCTCCGTATTGGCGCAGTACCAAGATAGCGGTGTGTACTTTCGATACGGATTCAATACCGAAACGATATTCGGAATCTCCCACCTCGATGGTTTGTCCGTTTAAAAGGCAAATACTGATTCCGAATAGATTTTTATTGATATTCGCCAGATAAGGAATGTAATCGGCATTCTTACCATCCGTATTTGTCTTGTAAAGATCGTAAGCCTGTTGAGCTACTTCCTTTATTTGGGCGATCGTTATTTTTTTGTCCATATATGAATTGGATTAAAGAAGGCGTGTATGAAAACACTGATAGTCCTTTCATGCACGCCTTGATGAATTTTGTTTTTATTTCTTAGCGTTGCTCATTGCGGTGTGAGTAAATACCTTACCCTTAACCGGAACGTTTTTGTCTTGAGCGATGCGAGTAGGAGTCGGATATTCAAGTTTCTCCAATGCCTCTACAGCGTTCTTGATATCACCTAATAACATATCGGCCATATCACGGCTGAAACCTTGACGAACTACGACACGCATAACCACGTAGTTATCCAGCTTCTTCGGTAGTGTATACGCTGGAACCATCCAACCGCTTTGTTGCAATTTATCTTGCAAATCGTAAAGTGTCCATTTGGCGTTCTTAGCGTAATCCGGTTTCATGTACCAAATAAACAATGGATTCACAACCTCGTTGCTGTAATTAACGAATGGGGCCATCTTACCGATTTCTTGGTGGATGTATTTCGTGATTTCCATACTGTTATATTGGATTTGTTTGTAGCCCTCGAATCCGAGACGGATAAACTGATAGTATTGTCCGAGGATTTGTGCGGCAGGACGAGAGAAGTTCAAACCAACCTGAGTGATATTCGCTCCAAGATAGTTTACGCTGAATGCCATTTCTTCCGGCAAATATTTCTTGTCTTTCCAAACAACCCAACCCAATCCCGGGTAAACCAATCCGAATTTATGTCCGGATGTGCTGATAGAAAGAACCCATTTCAAACGGAAGTCCCATTTTGTCTCCGGGCTTAAGAACGGAAGGATAAAACCACCGCTGGCGGCATCTACGTGGATAGGTATATCATAACCGGTCTTGGCATTGTATGCGTCGAGCGCTTTGTCCAAGGCTTCTACGTCATCGTTCAGTCCTGTCCATGTTACACCTTGGATAGGAACGATACAAATCGTGTTCTCGTCACACATCTTAAGCGCTTCTTCCGGATCAAGTGTCGTCTTGTCTAAAGTCAAGGGAACTTCACGCATTTCGATTTGCCATAGCTGGGCGAATTTCTCCCATACGACTTGGAAGCCAGTAGAGATCACGAAATTAGGCTTGTCAGTTGGTTTACCTTGTGCTTGTCTCTTTTTGCGCCAACGTAACCAAGCGGCTACACCACCTAGCATACAAGCCTCTGAAGAACCGATAGCCAAGGCTCCGGTTTTCCATTTTTCTTGCTCGGGAGAATTCCAAAGACTCGCCATGATATTAATACATTTGGCGTTCATAACAGCGATTCTCGGATACTCTGTTTCGTCAATATAGTTGATGTTGATAGCTTCGTTCATCAATTTTGTCGCGTACTCGTCCATATACGTAGTAACGAATGTAGCTAGGTTCAAGCGAGGCTGTGTTTGTGCGAAAGTCTCGTCTTTAACCATTTGATAAGCGATCTCCGGGGTTGTAGGGCCATCAGGAATCTTATCTACTGGAGAGGGTGTCAACATCACTTCTGAGCCAAAAATCGCTGTTTTGGCATCGCCATTTCTGAAATTTGAGTCTTTCATTTTTCTTTAGTTTTTTTGTTAATAAAATGATTTGAGTCAATGGAATACTGCTTCCACTGAGCGTTTATGCCAAAACAGATTATGGATTGGAATGTTTTTTGGATTTACATTATTTGGGGTTTATTAGCGATACAAGTCCAGTCCTCTTGGAAAGAACGAAAATGATGAACTTTCACATAAAATGTTTGTTTTGATTAGATAAAAACGTAAAACTAAATCTTTATGAGAATACAGACAGGCTGGGGCACAATTCCCCTTATAACTCTGGTAGGGATATGGTCTATCTCCGCTTTAAATGCATTACCGGGTTTAGCGGTTTCTCCGATATTAGGGAAACTTTCCGTTATTTTTCCTCATTCTACGGAACTGGATATTCAGATGCTTTCCTCTTTGCCATCGTTATTGATAATTCCATTTATTATATTGTCGGGTAAATTAACGGAGAAAGTAAATGAGATACGTCTATTGCAATTAGGCTTGGTGATCTTTGCCCTAAGTGGTATTCTATACTTACTCTCTAATAAGATGTGGCAGTTGATAGCGGTGAGCGCCTTAATGGGAATCGGATCTGGCTTGATCGTACCCTTATCGACCGGTTTGATTTCTCGTTTCTTTATCGGGAAATACCGGACGAAGCAATTTGGTTTAAGTTCTGCTATTACAAATGTAACGTTGGTATTAGCCACGATCTTAACGGGATATCTGGCGGAGGTGAATTGGCATTTACCGTTTGCCGTTTATCTATTACCCTTGATTTCCATCGTACTTTCCGTATACTTGAAAAGGAGTATGGAGAATGAGCCGGCGATCGTATCGAAATCAGAAGTGAAAGCCCCTGTTGCGGCAGATCCCGTCACGGTTCCGGGTAAATATGGTGTGGATATAAAGCATCTGGTACAAATCATGTGTTTTTATGGATTGGCTACGTATTTAGTGATTATAGTCAGCTTTAACTTACCGTTTTTAATGAAGGAATATAAGTTTACAAGCGGTAATTCCGGATTATCATTGTTTTTCTTGGCTATTATGGCTCCCGGTTTTATCTTGAATCAGATCGTTGATTTATTTAAGCAAAAGACAAAATTTGTCAGTCTATTGGCCATCGCTTTAGGGATGGCCTTGATTTTGATATCTCGTACGGAATGGCTAATTGGATTGGGATGTATTTTTATCGGTTTCGGATATGGTGTTATCCAGCCAATTGCTTATGATAAAACGACTCGTACGGCCATTCCTGAGAAAGTTACATTGGCATTAGCTTTCGTGATGGCGATGAATTATTTGGCGATATTACTTTGTCCGTTTATTATCGATTTCTTCCAGTCTATGCTCCATGTCAAGAGCCAGCAATTCGCGTTTATTTTTAATCTCTGTATTGCGCTGGTCGCTACGATCTGGGCTTATGTAAAACGAGACTCGTTCCTTTTCAACGATAAAATATGATTTACGAATATAAAACTAAAAAACGATAGACAGTGAAAAATAAGAAAACAGAAGCTAATATTAGCATGGTGGTCTCAAAAACTTTCAGTGGATTGAATATGAACGCCTTGAAATACTTGCTTCCCTTATGGATGAGCCCGTTGACGGGCGCTTCTTTCCGATGCGTGTTTGCGGCCGTGGCGTTTTGGGTGATCGGCTGGTTTATGAAACCGGAGGTTTCTACGACGAAAGATAAGGTGTGGCTATTTTTACTAGGCGCTATCGGTATCTATGGTTTTATGTTTCTTTATTTAGTGGGGCTTAGCAAGACAACGCCGGTCTCGAGTTCTATTTTCACGAGCTTGCAACCGATCTGGGTATTTTTGATTATGGTATTCTTTTATAAGGAAAAGGCTACTTGGATGAAAATACTCGGTATCTTGATTGGTTTATCCGGGGCCTTGGTTTGCATCTTGACCCAGCAAAGCGACGATTTAGCGGCGGACGCTTTTAATGGAAATATGCTATGCTTGGCTAGCTCCGTGTTTTATGCCGTGTATTTGGTCTTAAGCCAGCGGATCTTACAAAAAGTAGGGACGATGACGATGCTTCGATATACATTCACGGGCGCCGCTTTCTCCAGTCTATTGATTTTGCCGATAGAAGGCTTTCATGCTCCTTTATTCTCGGAGCCATTTCATTGGTGGCCTTTTGCCGTATTGATGTTTGTGCTTATTTTCCCTACGGTAATCAGTTATCTGTTGATTCCTATCGGATTGAAGTATTTGAAAACTACGTTGGTGGCTATTTATGGCTATCTGATCTTGATCGTGGCAACGATTACATCCCTATTGATCGGGTAAGACCGTTTCAGTTGGACACAGACGTTCGCCATTATCTGTATTTGCGCCGGGGTTTATCTGGTTGAGATAGCGGAAGGAAAAGAGAAAAAGACAGTCAAGGTTTGACTTATTAAATATGAACTATTAAATTGTAGCGTTATGGATAAAAAACAAGAAAAGAAAATCTGGAACTCTCAACTTGCGATTGAGAATCCGAAGAATGATAGGATCGCTGTTATTTACTCTGTAAAAGTTAGTAGTGTACGAATCCTAGAGAAACCTCGTAATCCGAAAAGAGGGAAGACCCGTTGACAATCATCATCCCCTATTCTATATATAAATATATGAATAGGGGATGACTGTCTATTTATTCTCCACTTCCATGCTCATGATATAATCGTTCATGAAATAGCCGTTTCCTATATGATGGTCCCGTGTGCCTATTTCCCGTAATCCCATATGTCTGTAGAAGCCTATGGCGGGATTGTAACGGTTTACGTATAATTCTATAGTGAAAGGCCCGGTATGTACCTCCTTCAAATAATTAATACCTTGTTCGATGATAAAACGCCCGATTCCCGTGCCATGCATTTCCGGTAGGGAATAGATCTTTTGAAAATTGTACGTGTTTTCACCTGTTTTCTCTATGGATAAATAGCCTGCCGGCATATCGTCCGCCAATATAATAAAATATTGATGATGTAACTCTTCCATTTGTTTAAGAATGTTATCCGGAGCGTACATCATATCGAACATATAATCCAATTGCTCTTTAGAAAGTATCTTTCCATACGTGTTCTCCCAAATGCGTGAGGCAAGGTCATGAATAAGAGAACGATCATCAATAGTCGCTTTTCTAATCGTAAACATGTTAATTTTGTATTTTGACTCACAAAGATACAAATAGACGAACAAAAATACAATATAGACGAATGTAAATAGAATTTTACTTGACTAGTGTTATTTTTTAGCTTGATTTCACACTTATTTTCATGTTAATCCGCGAAAAATAATAACTTTGTGGGCGTTTACTATTGAAAAATACAATTCAAATACATAATAGGAAATGGATACAAAGATTCAGGAACTAACAGACAAGATCTACAAGGAAGGTGTAGAGAAGGGGAACGAAGAAGCGGGGCGTATAATCGCCGAGGCCAATGCTCAAAAGGATACGATTCTTAAAGATGCGGAAGCGGAAGCGAAACGTATCGTAGCGGCTGCTGAGAAACAAGCTGCCGAGTTGAAGAAGAATACGGAAGCCGAATTGAAATTGTTCGCCACCCAGTCTGTCGAGGCATTAAAGAGCGAGGTGACAAACCTTATCACTGGTGATATCGCTAGTTCGAATGTGAAAGCGGCGTTGATGGATCCCGCCTATATGCAGAAAGTGATCCTTGAGCTTGTGAAAAGCTGGCCCGCTAATGAGTTCTTGACTATCCAAGCTTCTGATTCCGATGGCTTGAAGGCGTATTTTGAGGCCAATGCCAAAGGCTTGCTAGAGAAAGGGTATAAGATCGAGAAGGTAAGCGGAAAGAAAGCGTCTTTCTCTATTATCCCGGCGGATGGGTCTTATAAAGTGACGTTTGGCGAAGACGAGTTCATCGAGTTCTTTAAAGAGTTCTTGCGTCCGCAATTAGTAGAAATGCTGTTCTGATATGAGTAAGTATTACTACTTAATCTCCGGACTTCCTAACATAGCGTTGGATGATAGTAAACTAGCCTATTCGGTCTGTGAGTTCCGGACGGAAATAGAGGATATGCTATCTTCTAAGGATAAAAAGCTGATTGATTTATTTTATTTGAAATATGATAATATAAATCTGCTGGCTCACGCTAAAAGACCGGACTCCGATCCGGATCAAAGAGGAAGAATAACGTATGATGAGTTCAATACTTTATATAAAGCGTTGAAGGATGAGGAAAAAATTCCCAAAAATGATAATCTCCCGCCTTATTTCGTGGACTTTTTTAAACTGTATCTAGCCGAAGAGGCTAAGGACACCAAAAGTGAGAAAGAATATATATCATGGGAAGACCGCTTGGCTGCGTTATATTATGAATATGCCATGAAATGTGGGAATAAGTTCGTGGCCGATTGGTTCGAGCTTAACCTGAATATCAACAATGTTCTTACTGCGATCACTTGCCGTAAATATGGATTTGATAAGGCCAATTATATCGTGGGGCATAATGAGATAGCAGAAAATATCCGTACGTCGAACGCTCGTGATTTCGGCTTGGGCGATTCCGTGGAATATTTGCCCGAGTTACAACGCATCGCCGAAGAGACCGATCTGATCGTTCGTGAGAAGAAAATCGATCTTTTGAAATGGAAATGGCTGGACGATAATACCTTCTTCAAGACGTTCGACATAGAGAGTGTATTCGCTTATTTATTGAAATTGGAGATGATAGAGCGCTGGGTAACCTTGGATAAGGCGAGAGGCGAGAAGACTTTCCGTGAATTGGTAGGCGCCATGAAGATGGGTAGTGAGAATGCGTTGGAAGAATTTAAAAGAAACAATATAAAATAAATTATGGCTACGAAAGGAATTGTAAAAGGAATCGTATCCAACCTAGTAACCGTAGAGGTGGATGGTCCGGTTTCTCAGAATGAGATCTGTTACATTTCTGTCGGAGGCGTGAAGCTGATGTCGGAAGTAATCAAGGTGATAGGTAAGAATGCCTTTGTACAAGTATTTGAGAGCACACGTGGTATGCGTGTCGGCGACGAGGCTGAATTCCAAGGGCATATGTTGGAAGTTACGCTGGGTCCGGGTATGTTGTCCCGCAACTATGACGGTTTGCAGAACGACTTGGACAAGATGGAAGGTGTATTCTTGAAACGTGGCGATTATACGTTTGCGTTGGACAATGATAAGAAGTGGGATTTCAAGCCTCTGGCTAAAGCGGGCGATACCGTGAGTGCCGGTGATTGGCTGGGAGAGGTGGACGAGAATTTCCAACCTCATAAGATTATGGTCCCCTTTAAGTTCGAGGGATCTTATACTGTGAAATCGGTGGTTCCAGCCGGACAATATACCATCAATGATACGATGGCTGTCCTTACGGACGAAAATGGCACGGACGTAAACGTGACGATGATCCAGAAATGGCCGGTAAAGAAAGCCATCACTTGTTATAAGGAAAAGCCCCGTCCATTCAAATTGCTGGAGACGGGCGTTCGTACGATCGATACCGTGAACCCGATCGTTGAGGGTGGTACCGGATTTATCCCCGGTCCGTTCGGTACGGGCAAGACGGTGCTTCAGCACGCTATCTCTAAACAAGCGGAAGCGGATATCGTGATTATCGCCGCCTGCGGTGAGCGTGCGAATGAGGTCGTAGAGGTATTTACGGAGTTCCCGGAATTGGTAGACCCGCATACGGGACGTAAATTGATGGAACGTACGATCATTATCGCCAATACATCTAACATGCCGGTAGCCGCTCGTGAGGCATCCGTATATACGGCGATGACCATCGCCGAGTATTATCGCAGCATGGGCTTGAAGGTTCTGTTGATGGCCGACTCTACTTCCCGCTGGGCACAGGCTTTGCGTGAGATGTCCAACCGTATGGAAG
>OHQE01000622.1_pt1 | contig 14603 bp, 30 predicted proteins | sample 1577931 | NCBI WGS metagenome assembly OHQE01 (sample SAMEA3879552, study PRJEB24766) | human gut metagenome | biome: human-associated habitat; feature: feces | place: USA | collected 1985/1987 | reverse complement strand
ATTCTCTCTAATATCATCTGCCATAATATTCTCACATTTAAGGGGCAGAAGATACGAATAGGAAAAAATAAAATAAAGTTTATGCAAGAACCTATCAATAATGTTTACTCTTTATACACTAATTCCTTTTATTCTTAGGGCTATTGCGTCTTTTCTATTATTTTTGATGAAGAAGTTCCCATTTGATTCCTTTCGTCCAAAAACAACACTCTTAGCCCCATCTGTATAATCACAGTAAACATTATAACCTCCATCTGATACAAAGCTACTCGAAAGGGCACCACAGATAAATATAGCAGATATTGCAATATTGGGTGATGTAACTAAGTATAATCCATATCCAAGGTTGCCAAGGTCTTTTTCCTCACCTGCTGCTAATGTAAAGCTATGGGTGTGTATTCCCATTGCACTTATTACTTCTGTCAATGTTGGTGATATACTGTCGCCGTTTGCCGCCAGTCCACGTAATCTTGTAGGTGTTCCACCACTCATCTCGTTTTCCTTAATATCTTGCTTATCTGCCATACCTTGTACGTTTAAGGGGCACAAGATTGGATAAGAAATGAAAAAGGCAAATAAAACTGTCAAATTAGGTAAGAGTTACTGACTTCCAATCGCTCCAAGTAGAACCATTATAGAATGAACGCACGAAAATTCTTATACCTCCGTTTCCTCCCATTGTACTCATGATTTGAGTCATCCAAGAAGGAGAATAACCGGTTGTCACTATGAAACTATATCCATTTGGAACTGGCCCATTAACAAGCTTATAACATACGACTTTCGAATTATACGGTAAACTATTACAGTCAACCTCTTCGTTTGCTGAATACATCTTCGTATAAGCTGGAATGAGGTTGAAAAAGTCACCCTTCTTAATCTTCCCCTGGCTGTTTCCTTTTTCCACATACACATAATCCGCATCAGTCACTATCTGAAACTGATTCATTGCTATATCCTGCTTCTCTGCCATATCTTCCTTACATTTAAGGGGCAAAGAACACGGCAGAGAAACATAAAGCTCAATCCGCTATCTAATTTCGGTAAAGCAAATTGATTCTTATTTTATGAATGTGACTATAACAACTCTATCATTTGCTCTACTATTTTTGATAATATATTTCGTGTTATTTCCTGTATTTATGACACAAATTTTATTTTCAACCTCTGAAAAGAATGAAATAGTACTTGCTGGTACTATTACGCTCCCTCTCCCGTCAGCCCATAAAATAGCAACAGATTTATCATAGTTTTGAGATAAATCTTGTACTATAATTAGACCACTGTTGAAAGGCAATTCATATTGTCCTCCAGCAGTAACAGTAAACCTTTTGTAAAACAGACCCATTGCATTCATAACCTCTTCCAATGTCGGACTAATACTGTTCCCATCCGCTGCCAGCCCACGTAACCGTGCCGGAGTTCCACCACTCATTGCATTCTCTCTAATATCATCTGCCATAATATTCTCACATTTAAGGGGCAGAAGATACAGATGAACGAATATGATTATTCAATATCACATTATTCCCGTAAAATTAATTACAATTTGACTAATCTAAATACCCTTTCGTCATCGTAGCTAATAACGGTAATTTTTACTACTCCTTCAGATACAAAAACTACATTTACACTTGAAGGAATCCACCAAGGTTGATGTAGAAATTCTATTTTTTTCTGAAAAACTCCAATAACCGCAATATCGGTATCAGCATTATCCATAATCAAATACCAATACCCTAATGAGAGTGTTATATTTAGTGGATTCTCTCTTCTAATGCGATATACATCTCCTTTTCTTATGATATTTTCCAATTGGTTTTTAGCTACTTTCCCCTGGCTGCCATTCGCTGTTTCTCCATAGATGTATTCTGCATCCGTTACCACTTGGAACTGATTCATTGCTATATCACTACCTGCCATACTCATTACATATTTAAGGGGCATCACTTGTACATCACTTCCACCCCCATTCTTTTCAAGTGTGCATTCAGTGTTTTTATATTACAGTTGAAATATCTGGAGATAAAGACCTTGCTTTTCCCTTGCTTTAGCAATTTTATGATTTCTTTTTCGTGGGGGAAAAGCAAATGATGATGGTGCCGAATATACTTGAGCTTCTCCTTGTTCTCCTCAAGTATGGCAGGCTTGTCTACATCAACAATAATGCCTTTTTCTCGAAGCGTGTTTGCCTCCATCAATCGGTGGCGATATTGGTAAGCGGCTGCTTGGTATTCAACGTGTGGCGCTCGGTCGGTTTGGATTCGTTTCTTAATGATGACTTTTCGCTTCTTTCTTCTCTGGGGAACGGTTTTCTTTTCTGTGGTAATGTCTTTAGGTTTCCGTGGGCGTGGAGTATAGTTCCTAACTATCAGTCCTTCTCTTTCTAGATGTTTGTCAAGCGTGCTGTACTGGCACTTGACTTTCCGGCAGATGGCTGCTTTGCTGTATCCGTAGTCGACCATGGTGCGTATAAGTTCCTTGTGTTTGTCGAGCTTGTGCCGGGAGTTTGTCCCTCCGGTTTTCCTTCCGAGTTTCATTCCAAGCGATTTTTTTCTTGCAAGTGCTTCTTTCGTGCGTTGTGAGATAAGGCTGCGTTCTATTTCACTCGCCAACGAGAATGCAAATGCTATGACGTGACTCTGTAGATTATCGCAAAGTTCAAAGCCTTCCTTCACGGTGATTACTCGAATTTTCTTTTTCATCAGGTTGTCGAGAATGGACATAACCTCCAGCAACCGCCTGCCCAGTCTGGATATTTCCGAGGCTATAAGGGTATCGTCCTTCTTCATCTTCTTTAGTAATATACCGAGCTTTCTCTTGTCCACATCTTTCATCCCGCTTATCGTTTCCTCGATGTATTGGTCTACATCTATCTGCCTTTTCCTGCAATAATTCTCTATCTCGAACCGCTGGTTTTCTACTGTTTGCTTGTCTGTCGAAACACGAATGTATGCGTAAATCATTTTTGTTATAAAGATAATGATTTTCCAGAAATATTTGTATATTTGCAGTACCCGTATGAAGATGTACGGCACCGTAACTATGCACTTGGAATATCCGACATATATCAAAGCCTCTGAGCTGATGTTTTTTTGCATCCGGCTCGGGGGCTTTTGTCGTTTTTGACAGACAAAATTTTGGTTAGTCTGAAAAGTTAACATAAAAGCAGGTAATATGACAGATTTAGTTTTTAAAGGTCAGAATGGCCAAGTTTTAACCAATAGCCTTTTGGTGGCTGAGAAGTTCGGAAAAAGACATGCCGATGTAGTGAGAGCTATTGAAAATTCACTCACAAAAGGCAGTGAATCAACCAACGCAAAATTGCGTTCGTCCTTTGTATTAAGCAGTTATATAGATAATAAAGGAGAGGAACGTCCCATGTATATAATGGATAGAGATGGTTTCTCCGTTATAGCAATGGGATTCACTGGAGATAAGGCTATGGATTTCAAAGTAGAGTTTATTTCCGCATTTAATGCAATGGAGAAGAAGCTAAAAGAATTGTCTGCACCTCAGACTTATGCAGAAGCATTGCGAAGACTTGCGGATGAGGTAGAGGAGAAAGAAAGGACAAAGGCTCTTCTTGAACAGAAGACCGAGCAGCTTGATGAATCCAAGGAGTGGTACAGTATCAAGCGTTGGGCGAAGGAGCATAATATGAACTGGCGTTCCATCAACTGGCGAAAGATGAAGGCGCTGTCCTATGGGCTGGGATACGAGATAAAGAAGATATTTGACGCCAACTACGGACGGGTGAATATCTATCATATTAATGTGTTTAAAACCTACTTCCAGTGAAAGACAATATAATAACCCAGAGCATCCCCGGAGGCTTCTCCGTAATAGCGAGCGGATTTATAATGGAATCCCTCGAACACATGATACCTTGGCTTATAGTCTCGTTTTCAGTAGTCGTGTGTGACTTGGCTTTCGGAATAAGGAAAAGTCTGCTGATGAAAGAAGAGGTGCGGTTTTCCAGTGCCATACGCAGGACGATGGGAAAGATGGTGACGTACTTCGCATTTGTATGTATGGTCGTTATGATAAACATCGCTTCTGGCAGCAAATGGAATATAGATGTGTATTCATGCCTGCTTGTTTGTTTCATTGAGTTCTGCTCGATTATCAGTAATATCCTTACGCCGAAAGGCTACAGCTTCAACATGCTAAAGGCGCTGGGGTTGTTCGGGAAAAAAATGCTTGATGTTGACAAGGAGGAAATAAGTGAGATAATAACTAAAGATAAGGAAGAAAAGAAATGAGTTTACCAAGAGGTTTGAGAAACAATAATGCGGGAAATATCCGTAACAGTTCTACTGTATGGGTCGGAGAGATAACGCCGAGTAAAGACAAGTCGTTCAAGCAGTTCAAGTCAATGGCATACGGCTATCGTGCATTGATAAAGCTTTTGCAGAACTACCGTAAACTACACAACTGTAGAACTATCAGTGATTTCATTAATCGTTGGGCACCGCCTTGCGAGAATAATACTTCCGGTTATATCAATCGTGTATGCAGTGAGATGCAGGTGCCTAACACTTATATACCGGATATTGAGGATAAGGCTACGATGTGTGCTTTTGCAGCCGCTATTTCGCAGGTAGAGAACGGTGTTCCGGCTGTAATGTATGAGGTAGAGTGTGGTTGGGATTTATTATAACATTATAAAAACATAATTATGGCAGCAACAGATTTATCATTCAGCAAGAATTCGCAAAACAGAGACCAAGCGTCTTTCGTATCGGAAGGTGCCGTAACTGTGCAAATGCAGCGCAAGGATGTGGGAGCGCTGAACATATATGCCAACCTTGACGGCATGGGAGCTAAATACATTGGCGGTTACGGAAGTTATAACGGTGGGAACAACTTGATTTTCACAGTTGACGTTCCTGCCGGTGTGACCGTTACCATTGAGTCTTACCCGGAAGTCGTTTCCGCAAAGATGTTGGGCAATGGATAGGTTCGGGATAGGAAAAGTTGGATTACCGGGATTCGGTGTCGGTGAGTTCCGTCTCCCGGTGTTCGGTGGTTCGGGGAGTGGCAACGGAGGTCAGGGAAATGCCTTCCATGAATCCCTTGTTGACGCTTGGTTTATGTCGGGATACGCCAATGGCGATTCTCCTGCTTCTATCCGTGGGGTGAAGGGGAACGAGATTGTTTTGAGAAACTTTGCCTTTACATCAGAAAGCGGATTTGGAGAAGGGGCTTATGAAGGTGGACTTGTATTCGATGGAGTAGATGATTACGGTATATGTACTGGACTTCCTATTCTTGACGATTATACAGTGATATGCAGGAGAGAAATAATAAATAAGGATTATTATTCAGTAGCTTCAAAAAGTACGGTTTTTGGTAAAGGTGCATTTATTTTTGAACTTATTCAAGGTAGAACTAATCATTGTTATTCTTTTGCTGCCGATAATCAAATTAGTTTACATAATAGCGAAATTTCATGGCAAACTAAAAACTCTTATAATGGAAGTACTATTACGGTAGGCAATGCAGACGATACCGATACATTGACTTTAGGTATTATAAGAATAGAAGATGAAAGTAGCAGGTTTTTGAAAGGAGCTATCTATTATTTCGCTCTTTACAACAAGTCTTTGACACCAGAAGAGATTGAAGAAGAAAAGGTTAAACTGGAACAGAAGTGGAACTCTAAATTAAATAAATCATGAAATATGTAATTGTAACAGTTGAATGGTGCCTTGGCAAAGGCATATCAGTCCCTTCCCATGCGAGAAAGAGCGTGGACGGGACAAAGGTCATCCTCCATTATGACTTTATAGAACCGGTATTGACGGATGATGACAGACTGACGGTGTATCTGTACAACAGTGCCAGATTGAACGGCATTCTGAACAGTGAGGAATGGACTGCCAACGAGGATTCTATTATTTAAGCGGCAATGTGCTTCCCAGCAGATTACCGCCACTAACATGCACAACATTACGAACAATAATACATTATAACATGGGAAGTGATGAAAAAGTTTATTAAGAATAATATGCGTTTGTCGGAGTTCAGAAGGCTTTCTTTCTGGCTTGCCGTCGGCTTGTCCGCTATGCTGTGGAGTATATTGCTTTCCTCATGCGAGAGCATAAAGTATGTCCCGGTGGAGACGGTGCGTACGGACAGCGTGTATAATACCGTTTACCGGCGTGACAGCATATATATGCGTGACAGCGTATATGTACTTGACAAGGGAGATACTGTCTATCAATTCAGGTATAAATACCTATTTGTGGATAAAGTCAAGCATGACACGCTTTATATCGAAAGGACAGACAGTGTTCAGGTCCCTTACCCGGTGGAGAAGGAATTGACCCGATGGCAGTCCTTCAAGCAGGAAGCGGGAGGTTTCGCTATTGCCACTATAGTAGTGGTACTACTGATAGTTTTTGGAAAAATGGTTTATAAGTTGAAGAAAGGAGGCTGACATGACTTAGCATTACTATCCGGGCGAGGAGAAGCGCCCATAGGAAAACTTATCGTAAAATGCGCTCTTTTCGGGGCTTAGAGTAAAAAGAAAGCCCCCAACGCTCAAATAATTATTGCCACATAAAAATTTGAAAAAGCATAAGATACCGCACGTTGGAGGCTTAATATCTTCAACACGGTATCTTGTGCTTTGTTCATGTATATATCAAGTTTTATGTGGCAGGGCAAAGATACGGATAAAAATCTGAAAAATCATGTGCAAGTCAGAAATCTTTGCCGAAACAATCAATCTCGTATCGCAAGAAACCGAAATTCCGGCAGAACGTATCTTGTCTCCGGACAAGGATGCGGAAACGGTGGATGCCCGTTATCTCCTTGTATCCCTCCTTGCCGATAGGGGCATGTACCCTTCACAGATAGCGGCTCATATCCACAAGACCAAACGTGCGGTGAACTACATGATTTCCAATTTCCATGAGCGCATGGAAGGTGGGAAAATGTTGAGAATATATTGGGAAAACATTAGGAAATCGTTGGGAAACAATTGATTTACATACCGGTATTAAGTATATACTTTTGTGATGCGGTTGATATTGACCGTAATAACAAAAGTATAAATCTCTATGGAAAGAACGTACGTTTTTAACCAGGACGGTGGAGCAGGTTCAGGCAACGGGCTGCTTGCATCCATTCTCCCCTCCCTGCAGAACAGAGGAATCGACACCGGCTATCTGATGGGCCTCATGGGAGGCAACGGCAACGGTGGCTTCTTCGGTAACAATGGTGGCTTCCAGGACATCATTGCGCTTATTGTGATTGCAGCCATTTTCGGCAACGGGAACTTCGGGTTCGGAGGCAACAACAACCAGGGAGCCAATGAAGGCCGGGAAATGATTATGCAGACGCTTAATCGTAATGGCGTAGACATCGCATCACTTGCCCAGTCACTGAACACTTCCTCAGACCAGATTCTTGCCGGAATCAATTCTGTATCACAAGCTATCTGTGGCCTCGGCAACCAGATGGGACAGAACACCAACAGCATCATTACAGCAATCATGCAAGGCAACAACGCTTTGACATCTCAAATCTGTAGCTGTTGCTGCGACATGAAACAGCTTGTAACCACACAAGGCTACGAGAGCAAGTTAGCTCTGTGCGACCAAACCCATACTTTGGTTAATGTGGCTAATCAGAACGCTCTGTCCTTGCGTGACGGTGCGACGGCCAACACCCAGGCTATCATCGCCAAACTGGATGCCATTCAGAACCAGGCATTGCAGGACAAGATTACTGCTCTTACTGCGGAAAAAGCCACTTTAACCGCCGAAATCTCCCAACGCAACCAGAATGCCACCATCCTGAATGCCGTAGGCCAGCAGATTGCTCCCTTGGCTGCCGGATTGCAGGCATTACAAAGCGATGTTGATGGAATCAAATGCCGCATGCCAGCAACAGTACCGGTGCAATACCCAAATATCGTGGGAGTAAACCTTGACACATACCGCGCTGCGGCCTTCGGTGCTTATGCCGGTGATGCAGCATACGGTCGTGGCAGTTACGGATGCGGTTGCAATAACTACTGGGGTTAACCCGGCAAGAAAGGAGGTAATCATGTGGCCTAACTTTTTTACTGGATTCCCTTTCCAGTTCCCCTCCCTCGGAAGAGTGAACTACAACACTCTCCCTACGGTGGCTGTGACGGTCGGTACAGAGAATGTCACTTTGGAATTGCCCAATCATGCGTTCCGTAACCGGGACTATGTGGGCGGTTTCTATGTCAGTCTCCGTCAGGCGATACCTGCAGGAACGACGGCTACTCTGCCGATACTTATAGGGACCAACGGGGACACGAGACCGTTGCTGGCTTACAACAATGAGCCGGTGACTGTCGGAAACCTTGCCGGGACCGGTATCTACGAAATCCACTATAACAAGTACACCAATGAGCTGTTCCTTGTCAATGGTGGGTATCGTCCGACAACGACAACGGCTCCGACAGCCGAAACAATCGCTCAGAAGAGCAAGTAGTTAACATGGGGTTTTGTGGCTGTCCGGGAAAGCCGGATAGCCGCACACTCCTTTAAAATCAAACCAATATGTTTCAATCACTTCGTACCAATAACCAACTGTATATACTTCATAAGGATGCCAACCCGTTTATCGAATATGGTCCGGTAGTCAGCGTTTCCGCTCCTAAGCCGAAATATCCTATGCCCACTCCTATGGGACAAATGCCCCAAATGGAGATGGTGGTGGATGTCGTTGTCTGTATCAACGGCCAGAACACGACTTTCCAAAATCTTCCTGCCGGTATGGACATAGCCGATTTCGGACAGAACGGGAATATTGTGGTATCGTGCTCGCGTGATGCGATGAACAATGAGGTCGCCTCCATGAAACAGAAGAGCATAGACATAATCAACAGCATGGACTTTCATAATTCCGTCATTGCGGGATGTGACAAGATGCTTACGCTGCTAAATCCCGAATTTGCGGAGAAGCAACGTCAGGAGCAGGAAATATCCTCTCTGAAAGGGCAGATGGCAGAGATGAGCAGGAATATGGCTGACCTCATTGCGCAAAACCAGAAGTTAATGGAACAGCTCGGAGTGGGCGAAACATCCAAAACAAAGAAATGATATGGGAATGTGGAGAATATTAGACGAATGGCGTGACGATTACGAACGCAGCTTCGGAATGAGAGACGATGATGTGGAGGAAGCCTACAAGGAAGGATGCCGCCACGGTTACGAGAAAGCCATGCGCAAGATGCAGGGCGGTGAAATGGGCTACCGTAATGACGGCGGTTCCCGTAGCGGAGGTTATAGCGGCTCTGATATGGGCGAACGCCGCATGCCGGGGTATTTCCCGGAATATCCTATGTACGGTGAGCGTCATGGAATGCCGCCCTACGGTGACGAAATGGGCGAACGCAGACGCAGACGCGCCAACGGTGAGTTTTATTGATAATGGAGGGGTGGAATGCCCCTCTTTTTCTAAATCTGAATAATTATGGGACAAAGACTGGATATTTACGATAGATTTCCCTCCGGCATGGAGGCATACCTCTCGCAGTATGGATGGCATTTCAGCAAGAAGATGTGCGACTGGGCTGTATCCTGCATGAAGGTGGAGAATAAAAGTACCGGCAAGAAGGAAAGGATTGAGCCAATCAGCAAGGAACAGTTGGATGAGCTTCTGAAAAAATATAATATCAAGCTGGATAAGGATGCCGGGTACGACAGCTTGTACGTGGCAAATATGGCGAAAGCAGACTATTACAAGAGTTCGATTGCCGATGAAGCGCATTTGGCGCTGTTTATAAAGGACTACATGGATGACCCGGACGGATACGACGGTCTTCCGTTTACCCGTTTTTATGCAGACTGCATAGGTTCCGGAAATCCTATAATGTGGTCGGAGATGATGTAGCCTATGATAGTCCAGGACTTTTATATACCGGAATATGACTGGGAAGTAAGAGTGTATTATGCAGTTGACTGCTACTACACCGGCAGAATCATGGCAGACCTGCGCCGTGTCGGTTGCAGGGGAGCAGACCTGATGGACGCTTTCAGGAACATGCGCTCCTGCAATCTGAATACCGGCATTACCTACTCCAATACAAGGGACAGACAGACCGTCATGGTGATAGCACTCACTTCCTCACCGGGCGAGTTCCAGAATTCATGGGACCATGAGAAGGGACATCTCTGCCGTCACATATCCAAGGCTTTTGGGATTGACCCATACGGTGAGGAGGCGCAGTACCTTTCCGGCGAGGTTGGGCAGAAGATGTTCCCGATAGCGAAGAGGTTCTTGTGTGAGCATTGCAGGAAGGGGCTGGCGAAATGGTGACTGTTCCATTTTCTGCAGCACTTACATTTTGAAAGGACAGTATCAATTCCTTCCAATTATTACCATACTATAAATAATGCTAATGAGAAGCGATGATTTGGACATATTGATTTCGCAGGCCGACGACCGTTACTATTCGGATTTCTGCCGTCTTCTGCTGGTCATGCTATGGAACGCATAGAGCGTATTCTTGACTGGCTGGTGCCTATCGCTGTAATAGTGAGGGTGATATTGTTGTGTATGTATGCGTGAACTTGATAGGTCCTTGAGCTAATCTACCCTTTGTCTCTCAACCCGTACTTCCTTATGTAAGTGCTTATGGTGGAAGCCGCCACGCCCATCTCATAGGCAATGTCCTTGGACTTCATCCCGTCGTTTACCATCTTCCGCAGCTTGTCCATGTCCACAAGTCTTGATGCGTGTCCCTTCACTTCGACAGCAGGGGCAAGACCCAACGTCTTGCGCTTTTTTGCGGCATATTCGGGAGTGCATTTGTCTCTGGTCACGTATATTACGGTACGGTGGTCTATGCGTAAGGGATATTTCCCCTTTTCCGTTTCTCTGTGCAACTCCGCGAGGCGTTCAGCGTCCCCGTTTACCGTTGTGTCAATCTTCTTGTATTTGTCATCAATAGGGGCATGGAGCTTTTTCAGTCTGTCTACTTTTCTCATGATTTCAATATATTATTCCAATCTTGTGATACCATTTGTCCGCGTGGCTGAACCATCCGAGAATGAACGGTTTGCCGAAGAGGGTTACTTTGTATAGTTTACTCATAATTCTATATGTAAATGATAAGTATTAATAATGGCAAACAAATAAATAGCCACAGTGATGATACTATCTATACACACAGCCCAACTGCCGAGGCGTTGAAATCTCGACAAAGACAAAGCCATTACCGCCAGGAATAAAACCCACTGGCTTGTCATTAGTCCAGCCATTAATGTTATCCATCCGAAAATATCCAAAATACTCATTAGAAGAAGCATAGGGTGCTCTTTTAAATATGCCTTTACCTTTTCCTTGGGAAGATGTCTATATTCGCATGTGCGGGAATATACTTTCTTACAGTTTAAGGCTTTCATAATTTCATATAAAGCCAAAAATCCTACAAATAAAAAGAATAGATGTTTCATTACTTACCTTATTTTAATTGCTTGATACTCATGAATAATTCGGCTTTTGTTCCGGATTCTGGCTATGCCTGCTAAAACGTCCCTGCCAGCATTCAAGAGGAACACGTTGCATGAAGCTATAGCGCATACCCAATTCCTCCCATTCCTCGCAATACTTCTCCAATATAGCCGACATCTCGTCAAGCATACGGACATAGGCTTTATTGGCTTCAAGGCCACGCTCTATAATAGGGATTGCCTTCTTCCACTCTTCATCCGTAAGCAGATTGAGGGACAAGGAAACACGGACAGCGGCTATAATTTCATCTGTAGTCCAAAAGTCGTTACCGTCCTTGACGAAATGATTTATTACTTCGTAGTCAAAGTATTTTTTCAGCCTGCTCTTGAATGCCGTAATGTTATGCTCTCTGAAGCCAGAACTGTATGTTGTGTAGATAAGCCTTCGTTCGTAATATTCTGTTTCCGGGTAGTCTTCAAGTCTTTTCCCTAATAATATTATCTCCATTGTTATTCCTTTGCAACAAATCAATGTTTCTTTATGTAATCAACTAATTGAGGACCTAAGTCATGAAATCGACAAAGCCCACTAAACACAAGGCTTGCACTCATTCCGCTGTGACCTTGGTCTATGAACATTTGTAAGCAGTTCTTAAAACGCTCTTCTTTAGGCTTGTCTGTATTGAGTTCGGATATAAGTTTCAACCAGCAATCGAGTTCAAACCCTTTATAGAGGTCGTTCAATCGTATAGGAACAATCTTATCCCAATATTCAAGATGTTTATCCGGAATAATGCCACGTGCTTTAGCCATATATTCTTTTATCAATTGCGGAATCTTAGCCTTGAACTCGGCTTCCCTTCGCAGGTATTCGTTATGTTCATCCTGCAAATCTTTATCGAACTTAGTCTTCGTCTTTCTCGTGACCTTCAAATACATTTCATCAAGTGTTTCACTTGAATACAGTTCTTTATCATTAAATTTGCAGAAACAATCTTCACTAGTTTTCTGCTTGTATTTTTTCAACTGTTCGTATGCGTAGTCAATGTTTACACCTGGATACATTTCTATTTCTTTCATAAATTCACAGTTTCCTATTCTTTAATTTGTTATACTCATCCTCAATACATTTATTGATTTTAGCGGCTTCCTCGTACCGTTCCTCTTCAATCAACTTACTTTTCAGCCATTGAAGCTGATTCATATAAATAACATCATCACGGTCTGAAACCCTACGGGTATATTCCCTTATCTCATTCAGCTTGTCCTCCATGCGTCTATGCCATCTGCTTACCATGATTAGGACAAATCCTAATGCAACGGCATTGAATAAAGTGATGGAGATTTTAATTATCAGTTCAACGTTTTCCATAATTGTTACATACAAATTGTTTAAAAGGATAAAAACGATGATATGAACATCTCACAAATTTGTCGTTATACGCATCCAACGAAAACTTGCATTTAAGGCAGCACTTATTCATTGTGCCTATCTTTAATCCTATATTATCCATAATCATATAAGTTTTAATACTTCTCAAAATTTGGAATTTGCAAATAGAACGAGTTTCGAGACATGGGAAGCCAAACTCTCGTTTCATTGTTGCACGTATTCCAATTATCTTCTCCAAATTCATCATTTAATGCTTCCACTATCTTATAGGCTACATCTTTTACAAAACGAGTATTAAGCACCTTCTTGCCTTTAATGACGATTGTAGGTGTATAGAGTGAAATTTTATACTCCCCGCCATTTACTATCGACCAACTACCTTGTGCTACTGTAATATGCGGATTGGTTTCATTCTTATACTCTTGCGTTATGCTTATATAACTATTGAAATAATTAGAAAGTAAATCTGATTTATAAATTTTTATTCCTGTTGCTTTTTCTAAAAGCTTTCTAAGTCTATAAGCATCATTTACGATAGGAGTCATTTTCATATAAGTTTTAAACATTTCAAAATCCCGGCCTCCATTGCTTCCTCGTAGGTGTCCCAATTACCTGCATCATTCGGACCTTCGGGGAAACAATAAAGTACCGTTCCCATATCCGCTTTAGATATATCGTATGTGTAGCCGGAAGCACTATTATATATAGTGATATGCAGGTTCTTGGTTTCACGTAGCCACTTTTGGGCAATGGATTGCGGAGGAAATTCTATATCAGTAAACATACCTTTCTCTTTCAGCAGCTTCGCTGTCTCTAATGTTACAAGTTCTTCTGTCATAGTTATTCCTCTGTTTTAAGTTCAATCTTTTCTGCCCGTCCCCACCAGGAGCGCTTGTTGTGCTCTTTAATCAAGTTTTCCAGCAGGTAGCGCTTGTATCCTTCATCAGAAGCTTTTCTGCGTTCTTCATAAACCTTTTCTTGCAGGGAATTTACTTTATTTTCCAACTTGGCTATTTCTTCGACAAGCTTCTTGACATACTCATCCTTCAAGGAATAGATAGCCCGTGTTTTCCTGGAAAAACTGAATCCTTCTTGTACATCAGTAAATTCAGCCAGCGTATTCCCGTCACCCAACGCTACGACAAGCATGGAAATACTTTCCGCGCTTATTTCATAGCGCTCTTTTATACTGAAGGAATCAGGCAGTTTCCCGTTCTTGATTTCTATTCCGTCCACGTTGAATATAAGGTCCTTGCCGTCAAAGACCACCTCTTTCTTTTTCTGTTCCATGATACTAATCTTTATTTATAACGTCATTGATGTTCCACTCTATTTGAGGTACTTGAATCTTTTGGGAGAATAGTTCAATCAGTTCGTTTACGGTAGCCACATGACAATAGCATGAGCACCTATGAAAATATCCCATTGTGAAATCGCCTTTTTGATAATGAGGTGGGAAATCTTGATCGAATACCCAATATTGATTTGCACTCGTGTCATCTCTCAATGCAGCAATGCCCAAGAAAAGCTCTTCGTTGGTTCCGCAATCAATACTTCCATGTTTTTTCAAAGGATGCCCATTCCTTATCACATGGTTCTTTTGAGAGAGCAAAAAAAACCTTCCATTGTGACACATTATAAAATCGTACTTGTTGTCATCATCATCTGCATAATATTCAGGCTTACCATGTGAATAGCCCAACTCTTCCAACTTCTTCCGAAGCTCCGGTGTGTTTTTGCGTATAAAGCACGGTGTTGTAAATCCC
>OHQE01000617.1_pt1 | contig 14705 bp, 22 predicted proteins | sample 1577931 | NCBI WGS metagenome assembly OHQE01 (sample SAMEA3879552, study PRJEB24766) | human gut metagenome | biome: human-associated habitat; feature: feces | place: USA | collected 1985/1987 | reverse complement strand
CTATTTTTTCTGTTTCCGATGGAGAAACATTTTATATAAGAACCGTTGATAGAGATAACCGTTTCGATGGAAATTTCCTGAAGCTAACTCTTTTGCCAATGGGAGAGATGTCAAACGATGCAACCGAAGCCAGTAAAGTTGCCCGAAACATTTCCGGTATTACTGCCGGGGAATTACTAGCGGTATTGGTAGAACATTCTAAATACTACAAGCACATCGGTTCGGATGTTCGTGATTGTTTGCGGGCAGTACATGTCACTTTTGAAGGACTTTAATCTTTGGAGTAATGGAATACATATCAGATTATCTGCCTTGTGACGAAATAATTATCCGTGCCAGTGAAAACAGCTCTGAAAAAGGAGATTCAGAATTTCCCGAAATTTATCTCCCTTAAAAATAAACTGGTCCTCCGACTAACCGGAATAGACTTGAAAGGCAATGGTATTTATGCCCATGAAAACAGACATAAGTTTTTACTAGTTGCCCGAAAGAAGGATAAGTTTATTATCCTGAACTATCCGGAAGAGTCGGAGAATTTTACGGAATGTACTTTGTCCTCTCGATCCGCTTATATACAGTCGGTAGGAGGTTGTGTTGACTATCAAAAAATAAAACGTACTGAAAATTTATACTAACATGGATTCAGAAACTTATATAGTCCCTGTAGCTATTACAGTTAGAGGAAAAATCGCTTTAAAAGCGAACAATTGGGTTGAGGCTAGAACAATTGTTGAACAGGAAATTAATAATTTTGGGGTTGACGTAACTATCCCTGATGGATTTTCCGTAGAACTACCTTTTGAGAAATGTCAGGAGTCACTTGGTTTTGTAACAATTAAAGACAAAACTAAGAAGTGAAAAAATCGCTCTTTAAATAGTTTTTCGCTTTCCGGAGATTGTATGTCTAAAAATTCATTATCTTTGCTTCGGATACAAAATTATATGGTATGGCACAGTTAACTTCGTCTACTGTCCAAAAGATTCGGGTACTGCTTGCTTCTTGGACTTCTGTTAGACAAAAAACGCATGTGTTCCATTGGAATATTACAGGAAGTAGTTTTAATGAACTGCATAAATATTTTGAGGAACTCTATGATGAAGCAGTGAATAGTATGGATAGTTGCGCAGAACGTCTACGACAAGTAGGAGTTTTCGTAGAAATGTCGCTAAAAGATGCTGCCGAATTATCCGTTCTCGGAGATGCCGGATTTTCTACGACTGATGACCGGGAAATGGTAATCGACCTAATCAGATCTTATGCACAGCTTACCGCTTTACAAAATGAAATTTATTCGGAGGCTGATGAAGTAGGAGATTATGTAACGGCTGACTTAATGACGCAGCTAAGTAAAACGAACGAGTTAAGAAGTTGGTTCTTATCTTCATGGTTAGGAGAACAGAATCAAACCCAGTTATAGAATCATTTTTAAGTCATAATTGATTAGCTATAAAATTCATTCGATCCAGGACGTACAAAAAATACTTGTGAAAGTAGAGTCCAGTAAAATTAATTCGATTTGCATATTATGTAGGAAAGGATTGCCTGTGAAGGTAGTCCTTTTATTTTTATAAGTACCCTCGACTCTCCTAAAAAGAGTTTGAGGGTATTTTTGTGCCCAAGTTAGTTATAACTATATGTACCTAAAAAATCGCATTTTAAAACTACCTATTTTTCCCTATTTATTTTCCTTTCTACCTAGTTTCTTATAACTACCTGATAAATTCCTTTTCCAGTAATTAAAAAACGCTCCCATGAAGCGGTATGTCTTACTATATGCAATAAGGAGAATCCCCTATATAAAGACGGTTCTGCAAACAAGTCCCCCGGAAAGTTTGCCAAAAAGCTAAGGATTTTTGCGGATAAATGTTTTAATACTATTATAATAACATTAATACTATAAGTATGTGTAATGGGAGTGATGGGTAAGCAAGAAAGATAGAAATCTCCTATTACTAGATTACTGGCTAGGTAGCAAGAAAACAGGGCTACACATAGCTGTAGGGCAGTGAGCGTTCGTGCAATTATAGAAATTAGCTGTGTATTTACGCAGGTATTTACGCTTATTTAGTTTTAATTGGCTGGTTGGTTACTTACTTTTTTAACTGTTTTTCTTGTTTAGAACCCTGTTTTTACCCTTCTAATTTGAGAAAAGTTAGGGAAGTTTACAAAAACAGCCTATTTTCTAATTTATGCCATCACTGAGTATCAGATAGTTAGCTCAAAAATTTCCGGGGGTTATATCTTTTTGCCCAATTCATAAAAATCATTACACAAAAACGAGCGATAACAATAATTAGAAGCTAATTAGCGTAATTACGTAGTAAATTAGCCGTGTAACTAATTAAATTACGCACGCAGAATTAAAATTAGCGTAGTTTTATTTTAGTTATTCTTTCTACTTTCTTATATAACTAACTTAGCAATTAAAAATAAACTGGAAATTACGTGCGGAAATTAATTTCTACTTTCATTCTTATCTTATACTCCTATTATATACTAGAAACTAAATTAATTTGCGGCGAATATTTTAATTTTTAGTTCTAATTTTATCTACACCTTATTATATAGGTATACATAGAATAAAATAGCGTGCGAAATTAAATCTACTTTGCTAAGCGTAGCGATTCTTTCTAATAGAAATTAAATAAGCCAAATTAAAAACAGCAAATAAACTAATTACTTTTAGTAAATCACATACGAAGTAGAGATACTTACTATTACCTAATAAATAACCGATAGAGTTATTAAAAGAAATATCGAAGGAAAGATAACTTTAAATTTTTTGCGGCAATTTCTTATTCCTTATTCCCAGAAAGATCTACCCGTAGATACATAGAGTGATTGGACGTGAGCTGACTGAGCTGAACCAAGAGAGGGGTACCCTTAAATGGACTTAGCAGGGCGGTTAGGTTCGGGTAGTACGCTTAGGTCACAGAGTGGAAAAGACGACCTGTATTTTTGTGACTGCATGTGTGATAGACAGTGTGTGGTGGGTAGTGTGTGTCTGAGAAATGTAGTGTGGTGGTGTGTGACTGCGTGTGTGATTGAACGAAAAAGGACGCTACACGGTACGACTATCTAATGCGTATACCTATACAGTTACTTTGCATGTGATAACTGTTAATTGATCTAAAAATAACAATACCTTTTGAATAAAACTTTCTTTTCAGTTTGTTATCTAACATAAAATTACTATCTTTGTGTATGAAAATTAATTACCTAACAACATTAAAAGACAAGATTATGAAAACAGTTATTTCAAAATTAGACAAGAAGACATATTATCTGGCAGTTGCTACTAACTGCGAACACAGTGCGTTTATTGAAGGAAAAAGATACCAAGTGAGAAACGCAACAAAAGAAGATTGCCCGGACTTTGAAGATTACTGTGTAGTAAATGGTACTTTCTGGGAAACACTTCCTGAGATAGACTTTCTTCGTATAAGCGGAAGACCCATGATCAACCAATACAATGGCACTTACTTTCTTCACAGACTGGTATTGAAGAGTGATTGCAAAAAGTATCTGTCTTATCTTAACTAATAATGAATTTGATATAAGAAAATGGGAACTTCTAAGAGACAAACTAATATTTTTGAAAAGGTGGCTACTTGCCAGAGCCCAACAGGAACTACCTACGGATACATTTATACCAAGAACGGATGGTTTGGTTATTACATGTGTGGTTACAAATATCCGGAGAAAAAAGGTACCCTGGAAGAAGTTGAAAAATATGTCCGTGAAGAATGGGATTTGATTATAAAGAGAAGTGCGAAATTTAAGAATATGTAAAACCGGTAGCCGAAAGCTGCCACAACACCCAAAAATTATGAAAACAACTGTAGAAACTATTTCATTAGAAAAACTCCATGAAACTTGTGTAAAGAAATTCGGCGATACGCTGGATACGTACTACACCCGTAAAGTAACTGCCCGTTTGGCAAAGAAGATTACCCGTGAGCTGGAAGAAATCGCTTCAGGTATGCGTAAACCGAAAACAGAGATCCTGCCTGTTGAGGAAGTGGAGAGCTTCGATTCGTTTACCGTAATGCTGGATGGCGAAAAGTATGTATTCAGTGGGGACGATGACGAATACTACCTGAAGCCCGCCAAGAGAGTCAGAAGAAAAGCAAGTGCTCCGGCGGAAGAGACTCCGGTAACTCAAAAGGCTCCCACCAAGCTGGTAAGGAAAGAAGCTCCGAAAACCAAAGAGGTGAAATTGGCTCCGGGTAAGGACTACGTATACGAGTTGGTACGTCCGTTACCCATGTGGAAAGGAGTGTACCCGTCTATGGAGGAGATTACGAAAGTTTGGAACGTGGTTACAATGTCTTGTTCGGACGAGCTGCTGTTTCAGATGTTGAACGCAGCCACTATTCCGAATGTAAAAACCGAACGGATGCCGGAACTCAGCCGGATTCTTTCCGGTAAACAAAAAGACCGCAGTCAGCTTCGGGTATTGGCGAACTTGCTGATTCACGATCTGGCCGGTGCACTCAGCGGGAATGTTGCCATGTATACGGATAAAGCGGTGAAAACGGTTGCCTCTTTTGTACAGAGCGTGCCGTACCGTACAGCCAACGTTACCGCTTACTTGGAGGAACGTGGTTTTAAGTTGACGGGTAACGTTTATAAACGTGGACGTACCGTACTGAATACCTACAAAGAGATAGCCGAATTTATAAACGCTTGTTAAGATAGGATATGGGACGAATGAATTACACAGTGGAGAGCAGCTTTATCAAATCGGCTGCTTACTCCGAAGAAAAACAATGCTTGCGTTTGGAGATCAGGGATTACTTTTATTACTATTACGGGATTACGAAAAATAGGTGTACCCGTTTCCGTAACGCAACCAGCAGAGGAGCTTACTTCTGCACACACATCAAAGGACAGTTTACTTGTGTAAAACGAAAAATAAGGAGGACAAAAAAGTGAGAACACGTGAGATGATTGACGCATTGGTAGAGAAAGATTCTAAACGGTTTGACCGTAAACATCTTGAATCGTTGCCGGCTGCTGCCGTAGGTGTAGTTTATAAATGTGTATTCGGGGAGCCAAAGGTACTCCCCAATAACAAAGACTATGACAGTCAGGGAAATGAAGTGACCTACGAAATGAAAGAGGCGGACGATACCGAAATAGTGGAACCGTATGACCCTGAATACCTGGAGGAGAATCCGCAAAGGGACGAGGTACTTTCCACGTATGAAAAATGGTACTTGAAAGAGGTTGCCAAAATCGAGAAAGCGTTACGGCAAGTACGGGTTGCCTTTGATTGGGACGACCGCTTCGATACATTCCGGGTTGCTCGTTACCCTAGAGGCGAATATCCGGTTTATCGGTATATCTGGATCGAGGAAGACAATACGTATGCGTTCGGTCCGGCAGAAAGTATGGAGTCCGGACATGATACCGTAACCACTCCCAGACTATCCGTACTTGTGAGAAAAGTAAAGACTTGGACAGAAACTAAATTAATAAAGAAAGATGAAAACCATGATTGAAGAAAAACCCAGACTTATCCGTTTCTTGGACGGTGAATTTAAGAACAGAACCCTGCGTAAACCGTATCGGATGTGGTGGAGGAACTTTATGTATTCTACCGTAATGATCGTAGCTACCCTTTTACTGTTCCTGTTTATACAGATATTGAGTAACATAGCTGATTACATTAATTACGTGGTAAGATGAAAAAACGATTGTCTAGAAAAGAATCTACGAAAATAAGTGAGGCGATCAGAGCTGCCCTTGAAGAAGTCGCCAAAGAACACGGGTTCGTAAGCAGCATCCCTTCCTTTACTTTTAGCGAAGGCGTTAAGGGGACATTTAACGGAGTGTTCCGGTTGACGGATGGGGATGACATCCTGTTTACCTCAAAGGAACATGCAACGGCTGATACGTATGCAAAAGATGTGATGTTTCCCGGAGCACATATCCTAGGAAGTAAGTTTAAAGGCGTCCCTGGACTTCCGGACCTTACTTTCACTATAATAGACATAAGAAAAAGTAAACTTACCCCTTTTGTAGTAGTAAGCGAGGAGGGTGATAAGTATAAGGTGGGAATCGAATTACTGCGCAGAGCTACTTTTATTACGGAGGAAGGAGATTGCGTCCCCTTTACAATGAAGACCTTTGTCAGTTTCTTGCAAGGTGAGACTTTTAGAGCCGCTTTTAAATTCTTCACGTATGAAGAACGTTCCGACCTTAACCTGATTCGTGAAAAGATAAACCGGTTGGGCAATGTGCCTCTTGATGTGATTGAGAAGGTGTATAGGTTTGTTCTCCGGACAGATATGCTGAGTGCTTTTAAAGTAATAAAAAGATACGAAAAAACTTTGTGATTATGAATACAAGAGATTTGAAGAGACTGATCGTGGTAGGATTTGACCTGCCCTCTTTGTACAAACGTTCGGTATGGAGACAAGCGGAAGAAGTGATGAACGTACTTGTGGAACATTGTCCGGTAGTGAAAGCCACTCCACGGTCAGCCTGCAAGTTTGCTTTTACCGGAGCCATGACAAATACGACCATAGATGAACTGGTAAAAGTATACAGATCGAAAACTCCTCTGAGAAAAGAACTGGACGATATGCGTGAACTGGCTTCTCAGAACAACATTCCCTTAAACAGCTTTAAATTATTAACCCTTTATTTGAAATAATATGGAATCGAAAAAATTAATTGCCTGCCTGAAAGGTTGCAGAACCCGTTACAGTAAAAATGCAGATCCTAAGATGGAGTCCAAAGTAGTAACTTCTTTATTAAAGGACAGTGACCCTTCTTTCTTGCAAATGCTGAAAGAAAAAAGTTCCGACCTATATCACTACGTAAATACAGTTTTGAGCGTATCCGACCTTAAAACGCCTAAATTGACGAGATCTCCTGTGGTACTTCCTTCTGAAAATACGGAATGTCTCGCACACAGTACAAAAGGAGTGGTCTATGAAATTGACACCATCAAGAAAACCTGTAAACGGGTACTCTCCGATCTGTCACAGTTAGCCGATACAGAAATCGAAATGGAGGAAATGCCGATGACGGTTTACCAAAGATACCTGAAGGATAAATTTTTCGGTGAGACTGTAGTCATTAAAAAAGGAAAACTCCTATTCAGAGGATACCGGGTTTCCTGCACAAAGGAAAACGGTTTTATGATTGAGGATACCATGAATAAATATAAAGTGGTAGATACAACATTCGAGGGCATCCCTACTCCGGCAGAATTGGGAGAATTTTTCGTCCGTCCTCGTGTAGAGCATACACCGGAAGACTTACATGCTGCTGTTGAAAGAGGCAAACAGTTAGCTTCCGAAAAAACAAAGACGGTCAGTATTGAAGTGGAAGAACCGGAAGAAGTAGACTTCGAAACACTCCGGTTAAAAGTGCTCGGAAAGATTAACGCTATCCGTGAAGGAAAGGTTTCGAACTTTGACCCGGTGGATTTTCCGAAGATGATACCGTTTCGCAGATGGAAACGTTCGGTATCTATCCATATTAATAAATGGAAGAACAAGAAGCTCCGGTATAAAACTTTATTAGCCGCCATTGAGAAAGTAACTCGTGAAGAGACTTTTGTGGTAGAGGAAAAAAATCACCGGAGTTCTTTTGTAGGAACTATCCTTCCCGAATTTAAAACAGTAGGACGGCTGATCGGTAACAAACTGGAGGTAGACGGTAAGTTGGTGGACGCTGTTCCTTTCTTGCAGGCTCACTTACTCCACTATGAACCGAAAGCCATGCAACAACTAATGCGATTTGCCCGACACGAGATTGATGCGGTAACTTTGCTACAGAATCCTTATCACGATGACTGGAAGATTGAGTACAACAGCAAGCTGTTACCCAATACCAAAGAGGTAGCCGATATTCTCTCCGCCTTACATGAAAGTACAGGACTTTGTGTGCCACAAGATGTTTTATATGAAGCAGACCTGAAAATTGGAGATAAAATACTTATATTTGTCGATGGCTCTTGGAAACGTAAAACAATTACTGAGCTTGAAAACGGTATTTGTATCAATAAGGGAGTCGGACTAATGAAATATGATAAGTGGATAAAATTAGACGATGAAAAGAAGTGAAATAAAGGATGCTATAATGCGGGTACAGATTGATGCTGCCATAATGACGATGGAACAGTTTCTTTCAGAGTACCCCAACATTACAGAGGAACATTATTGGGGACAGATGAAAAATCTGGATTACCCAATGGTAAAGACAGTCTTGTTTAATAGTCTTCGGGAGGTAGCGGTGAATCCTCCTCCCGTTGAAAAGACTATAATAGAAATGAATAAAAACTTATTCAAGGTTCAACTTTTAAAAATGCTATTTTATGAAAAATGTTTTGAGACTAAAGATTCTAGGTTTTATCCTGTTATGCTGTGCACAGATCAGTGCACAAAACAAGGTTTCTTTGTTACCTGCTGAAATGGTAAAACACATAGGTGTTTCTGATCGCCCTTCTTTTGAAGAATTAATTGGTGTGCCTAGTGATTCTATCCCCGAACGAAGCACCTTCGTTTATCACGTGATAAATACGTATGATAATCTACCTACAACCGTGCATGTCGTTTATAACGTACATACCGGAAAACTTGGTAGTGTACGTTTTGGTTCACGAAAACATCTGGGTTATTGGATGGACTTTTCCCTATTGCCTGGATTTGTTGCCAAACGTGACCAAACCATTTCCGGAAATCCGGAACATCGGGTTACTCTGAGAAGAGGAAAGTTCCTCTGTATTCTTGATAACATAGAATATGATTATTCGGGAGTTTCATATATGACGGTTATTTATTCTAGAAAGCCATGATCTTACTTGGAGTTATTTTTGTTCTTCTTGCCTGCATGACAAAGAAGAAATTTTGGAGAACCTTATTTTGGATACTTGCTATTTTAATTGTATTCTTTTGATATGGAATTACGCTGTTATAATGTAAAGGAGATTTGGCATGAATGTGTCAAATGCCGGATTGGAGATGATATAGGAATCTATGCTGATAAGTTTGAGCTTCGTAAAGAAGATATTAAGTCAATGGTTTCCCAGATAAAGAATGACCATGGAGAAACTTATTGCTGTGAATGTCACATACGACAAGACGGTGAACAATGGACTCCTTATCGTCAGATAGTTGAGATGCTAATATTAATGGGAGCTAAAGCAGGTGCATTGCATTTCTGCGGCTCCTTAGTAGATAACCCTTTAATTCGTTTTGAACAATATGGCCAGAAATAGAAAACGTGCAGAGGCAGGTGATCCTGTAGAACTTAGTAACATTCGTGAAATGATAAGAGCGAAGATCATAGAGAATCATGGAAGTATCGCTTATTTCATGAAGTCCGATTTTGGAAAATCTTTAGGCGGTTTAAAAATAAGAACCTATTTGTATGACTCAGGACCTACAAATTTCAGAATTTTAAGAGATCTGTGTGAACATTTTGGGATCGGATCGCTTTCTAAGAAGGAGAAGATCATTCGCACAGTCACGTATAGATTGAGTAAGTAAGATCGTTTTTGTAGTATGAAGCGCAACAATTAATTTTGTTTGCGCTTCTTTTTTTGTCTAAAAGATTAGTATCTTTGTCCCAAAGGGGTGTGAACTTTAAAATTTTAAAACTTATGCAGAAAGAGAAACAAATAAAATCGTACCAGCGAAAAACCAAATCAGGTAAAGTAGTTACAGTAAAAGCACATACTGCTAAATATACTGCTGCCGACATGGCTGCTGAAGCATTGAGAAAAAAGCATGGTGCCGGTAATGAACTTGAAGGACTTAAAAGAAAATCTCCCGGTAATAAAGAAAAACCATCTGAAAGACAAGCTAAGGAACTTTTACATTCATCGTCTGGAAAGGTATATAAGAGGGATAGTTCTGGAGAACTCGTTGAGGCTAACCCATCAAAGACCTCTAAGAAAAAAGAGACTAAAAAACCGAAACCCCGTTCTAATGCAAAGAGTAAGAATAGGACTATAGGTACAGGAGTTAATGGACCCGTTAAGAAGAGTCCCAAGGCGAAAGATGTACTGCCCATTCCCGAAGCCAAAACTAAGAAACGCATGTCTCCAAAAAGTACAAAAAGAACTGGACACGCTGGGAAATCTACCCCTTTTAGTGGACAGACACAGCTTAAACAGGAAATGGCTATGTGGAAGAAATCTCCAACAAGTGCTACGGGAAAAGCAAGTAGGAATAATATAACTAAACTTCTTCAAGAGAAGAAAAAGCAGGGTCATAAACTTACCAAAAGAGAAGAAGCCTTTTTGTGGTAGCTAAAATAAAATCACTATCTTTGCAGGTGAGCATCAGTAAAATGATGTTCACCTATTTTTGTACCTAATAGAAATGCAGATAAATTCATCTAACATAAGAGAAGCTGACTATGATCGAAAAAGTCGTTTATTAAGAATGACTTTTATAAATCGTCCTCGTTGGGAGTATACTTATTACAATGTTCCCCCGACTATATGGACCCGCTTTCTTCAGGCATCCAGTAAGGGAGGTTACTTTTCCGACTTTATTAGGGATGTGTTTAGATATAGTAGAATAATAAAGTAACATTAAAATCGTAGAAATTATGGGAACTATTACAAGAGTGTTTGAGTTTGATTGTGCCCATCGGGTAATGAATGAAAAAGTAAAATGTTTCAATTTGCATGGTCACAGGTTCAAAGCGGAAGTGACCCTTTCTTACTCAGAGAAAGCTACTTTAGGTTATGCAACCGACTTTAAAGAATTGAAAAGGATTTTAGGTGACTTCATAGACAGGTTTTTAGACCATGCCTGTTTACTGAACCCCGAAGATCTGGGTCTTATTACCATGTGCTCCGAAAATAAATGGCGCTTGTGGATTATGGGATTAGGACATCATGCGGATGTTAATCCTTCTGCTGAGAATATTGCTTCTGAACTTTTCTACATCTTCAGACAGTTTTTTCCTAAAGACTCTCAAACCAGTATTGAGAAGATCCGTTTATACGAGACTCCTAATTGTTGGGTAGAGGTTACTGGCTACGACTATGAAGCCACAGAATCTTTTCAAAAAGAGATTATGAAATGGAGAAACTCAAAAGGAACATTCAACTACGATATAAGAACTGATATTTGATATGCCAAAACTAAGGAAGAAAACTCCTGATGAAGAAGGGTATGTATTTCCCGCTACTGGTAAGAGTATAGATGATATACATACTGAAGATATTGCCGGAAAATCTATCTCTTTTGATGCCCACGAGATTACAGGTAAGATTATCGAGTTCGGGAAAGTCCTTACAGGAATCTCTTTGTACAAGTATCAAGAAGACATAGCTTATGGAATTATATATTCCGTCATTACTTTTTCCGGAGATGTAAAGACTGTGCTTCTTTCCAGACAGTCCGGTAAGTCCGAGGTAATGGCATTTGTAATTGATACACTTACCGTTCTAATGCCGGCACTTGCAAATATTATCCCTGAGTTCGAACAATTCCAGACCGGATTTCGAATAGGACTGTTTGCTCCACAGAGTGATCAGGTAGAAACCACTTATTCCAGAGCACTTGCCAGAATTAATTCCGCTAATGCGGAAATGGTTTTAGATGACCCTGATATTGGTGTTTCTTTGGAAAGTGCCGTTCGTTTGCAATTAAGCAACGGTTCTTTTCTTGCCGGACAAACTGCCAGTAAACAATCTAAGATCGAGTCTAAAACTTATGACCTAGTAATTGTTGAAGAGGCTCAGGACGTTGATGACTTTATTGTCAGCAAGTCCATAGAACCTATGCTTTCTTCTACTGCCGGAACTCTTATTAAAGTAGGTACTACTGGTATGACTAAGAATCACTTTTACTACGAGATTCAACATAACCGAAACAGTGACCGAAAACTAAAAGATCCCAGAGTACGGAATCATTTTGAGTATGACTATAAAAAGATTATTCAAGACCGTAAAAAGCAATATGATTTAGACCACAAACGTTTCCACCTTAATTACGAGGCGGATGTTTTGCGTAAAAAAGCTCGTTGGGGAGAAGACTCTCAGGCATTTAAACTTGCTTATGCGTTGATATGGGACTTGGAAAGCGGTATGCTTATTACCGATAAAGAGTATAATAAACTTCTTAACCGTAAATTAGGCTATCAAGATCCTACCGAAAGAGACTTGGTAGTTGCTGGTCTGGATATTGCTAAAAGTCCTGCCAGCACTGTCTTGACTATCGGAAAAGTTATCCCAAACGAAGATCCTTTTGAAAGAAAGAAAAAACAAATTCTTGCGTGGGTTGACCTGAAAGGACTTGACTATGAAGCTCAACACCGTGTTATCATGGATTGTATTGTCGATTTCAATATTTCTATTATCTTTGCGGATTATACAGGTGTCGGTAAGCCAGTAGTAGACCGTCTATCATTTGCTTGCGGAGAATATGTATCGGTTGTTCCGTACACATTTACTTCTCAGAGTAAATCGGATATGTGGTATAACTTCATTAACGAGATTCAGACGCAAAGTTTGATTATCCCGGCTAATAAAACAGTTCGTGAATCTGAGGAATATAAATGCTTCGAGGAACAGATTAAAAACTGCCAAAAATATTATAACGGCTCTTACTTAGTCTGTGAAAAGTCGGAGGGATTTTTTGATGACTATGTAGATAGTACAGCTCTTATGTGTTTGGCGGGTAATGACGAACCGGAGATTGAAGACGAGATGGAGGTAACTGACAATCCGTTGTACTCGAATATCTCAGATACAATTAATGCACTTAGAAGATACTCTTTTTAAAATTACGATATGGGAATAGGTACTATGAATCCTTCAGGACCCGGTAGCTATAACGGCTATCCCGGTTCCGATTATTGGGCTGTAGACAGTCGGCCACTTAGCGAAGCTACAAATGTGCTTCGTTCTTTTGTTACGCAGAATATCGTTCAAGATAACCAATGGGAAATAGATCGGTTGACCCGGTATTATTTGTTCTGGAAATTTTATGATGGACTTCATTACAAAGACTTTAATGATGGGATGCTCTCTTTTAACTATATTCGAGCATTTATTGATAAAGTAAATATGTTCCTGTTGGGAGATGAAGCATTTACCTTTCATGTGAAAAGTTTCTATTCTACACAGATAGATAACGAGCTTGAAAAAAATGCCGAGGAACTAATGATGTATCATTGGGGAAAGTCTAAGAAGGTTTCTCTCGCCTACGAGATGTTACAAATGGGGGGAATTACAGGTGATTGTTGGTTAGGGGTTGACTGGATGCCTGATGACCTTGACAGATATTGTAAGATAAGTGTTTACGATAGCCGCCAGGTATTCCCCCATTTTAAAGGGGGAGACTTTAACAACATGGATGCTTTGCTGATTCGTATTCCTCTAGATGTGAAAGGAAATGCCCAACCTTACCGTTTGTATGTAATCAGATGGACTCCCAAAAATATGGAGACGTGGTATCAGAAAGATGTTTCTATTGATGAAGATTCCGTAGTTAAGTATGACTATACGAAGACTAAAAATGTATATGGATTTATTCCGATAGTACACATTAAAAATAAACCTAATTCTTCCGGATTTTACGGTAAATCTGATGCAAACGATATATTGAAAATAAACAAAGTATATAACGAACTAATTCAGCAAGTAAAAGCTGTCATTGATTATCATGTAACACCTACGACCGTAATTACTGGAGCTTCTGCTAAATCACTGAAAAAAGGACTTGGACAAATATGGTCAGGACTTCCTGCCGAAGCCAATGTATTTAATTTAGGTCTTGATGTGGATCTATCTGCTACAGTTAATTTTATCAAAGACTTAAAAACCGCTATGCACGAACTATCGGATGTTCCGGAAAACGCATTAGGTAAAATTCAAGCAATAAGCAATACTTCCGCAGCCGCTTTGCAGATTACTTACCATCCGCTATTACAGCAAGCGAATATAAAAGCTATGACTTATGGTGAAGGAATTGCCGAAGTAAACCGGATGATCTTTAGGATTCTTGATACGGTAGATCCTGAAAACGAACGTCTAGTTAAAATTAAACAACTAAACCCCAATTTTCTTTCTGAGATGTTGGTAGAACCAGTTTTCGCTTATGGTTTCCCGAAAGATAAGATGGATGAATTGCAACGTGCCCAGTTGGAACTTAATATGAAATTAGGTAGCAGACGTGAGATTATGGAACGTATGGGTAAACAGAACATTCCTGAACTTTTGCAGGAGATTGATGACGATACTGTACAACAAGCCCTGTTACAAGTAGAGATTAATGAAATGGTTGCTGGCGGAAATCTTGAAGAATCTACAGAAACACCTTCTCTTGAAACAGAAGATATTTCTGGAAATGAAGAATCTGTTAGCAGTGGTGAAATGACAGAATAACCTAAATTTTTGCGTTATATTTTGTTATTTAGAAATAAAGGTGTATTTTTGAACCGCTATCAGTAATTAAATGTTTCACTAAAAATTTTAAAATCATGGCTGGATTACAGACATTAGATCCCAAAGACCCGGAAGCATTGCACGATATAGGGCAGAGCAAGGGTATGAAAGTTAGCGAAAAATTCGTTAACCCCGGTACACCGGATTCACCGTTGGTTAGTAGAGAACAGATGACGCAGGCCACCATTAAAGGTAATGGCGCTGAAGTTATGAAGACTAACCTTATTAAGTAACTATTCCCAATTTGTAAAACTTCTAATCGTAGAATAAAATGGA
>OHQE01000605.1_pt1 | contig 15023 bp, 11 predicted proteins | sample 1577931 | NCBI WGS metagenome assembly OHQE01 (sample SAMEA3879552, study PRJEB24766) | human gut metagenome | biome: human-associated habitat; feature: feces | place: USA | collected 1985/1987 | reverse complement strand
CGCCGACATCTTCAAGCGTTTCAAGAAGATCGTGGTTTGCGAGCTCAACGAAGGACAGTTCGCCAACTACCTGCGCGGTAAGTTGCAGCAATTCGACTACGAACAGTACAACAAGTGCGAAGGCCAGCCGTTCACGGTGACCGAGCTTATGAACAAGTTTCACTCTTTACTGAAATAAAGCCATGGCAGATTACAAATATACTCCGGCAGACTTCAAAAGCGACCAGGAAGTAAGATGGTGTCCCGGCTGCGGTGACCACGCAATTCTGAATGCCGTACAGCGGGCCCTGCCCGAAATCGCCGACCAGACCGATACGCCGCACAACCTCTTCACGTTCATCTCGGGCATCGGCTGCTCGTCGCGCTTCATCTACTATATGAAGACCTTCGGCTTCCACTCCGTACACGGACGCGCCAACGCCATCGCTACGGGTGTGAAGACTGCGAATCCGCGTCTGAACGTTTGGGTTACCTCGGGCGACGGCGACTCGCTGGCCATCGGCGGCAACCACTTCATCCACGCGATCCGCCGCAACATCAACCTCAACGCGATCCTGTTCAACAACGAGATCTACGGTCTGACCAAAGGTCAGTACTCGCCGACCTCGAAGTTGGGTAAAATCACCAAGACCTCGCCCTACGGTACGGTCGAAAAACCGTTCAACCCCGGCGAACTGGTGATCGGTGCGAAAGGCACGTTCTTCGCCCGTTCGATCGATATGGAGGTGAATCTGACCAAAGAGTGCCTGATCGCAGCGGCGAAACACCAGGGTATGTCGGTAACCGAAGTTCTGCAAAATTGCGTGATCTTCAACGACAAAACCCATGCGGCTTTCGCTGGCGACAAGGCTACCCGTCTGGAGCACACCATCACGTTGCGCCACGGCGAGAAGATGCTCTTCGGTGCCAACAACGAAAAAGGTCTGGTGTTCGAGGATACGCTGGATAAGATCCTGACGCACGACGCCCACACCAAAGACACGACGCTGCACTCGATGCTGGCCGCAATGAAATATCCCGACTATCCGGTCGCACTCGGTGTAATCCGCTCGGTCGAGGACGAAATCGTTTACGATCAGGCTGTCGAAAAGCAGGTGGAAGAGGTGAAAGCCCAGAGCAAGATCCACTGTGTGGACGACCTGCTCCACTCGGGCGCTACTTGGGAGATCTAATCTTCACAGATATATTCGAAACAAAAAAGCTGTCGTTTTCGACAGCTTTTTTGTTTCGATAACAGAGAGAACCGGTCCTTACAGGAAATATCTCAAAGTTTCAGCACTTCATCGACTCCCATATCCTTATAGGTGGACTCCAACTCCTCGCCCCGGTCTGAAATAACCAAGAGCTTGTCGCCGACCTTCAGCGCGGTATTGCCCTGCGGGACGAAATAGTCCCCGTCACGATAGACCATCATCACCAACGTATGCTCCGGCAGGTTGATCTCCTTGAGCGTAGTGCCCCCCTGAAGCATTGATTCATTGACAAGGACCTCGGTAAATATCGACGGAATATCTTCGTGGACATCGACCCCGAAGGCAGGACTCTTTTCGGCATACCCGAGTCCGAGCAGATTCGCCATCCAGCTCACGGTCGTACCCTGTACCAGCAGCGAGAGAATCGTCACCAGAAAAACCACGTTGAACAGCAGCCGTGCCCCCTCCGTACCGGCCAGCAAAGGATAGGTCGCAAAAATAATCGGCACGGCACCGCGCAGACCGACCCAGGAAACATAAAGACGGGCTTTGGTCGTAAACTTGCGGAAAGGCATCATACAGGCGAACACCGTGATAGGACGCGCAATGAACATCATAAAAGCCCCGACCAGGCATCCCAGCATCAGCACGTCGGGCTGCAAGAGTTCGTCGAGGTTGACGAGCAGACCCAGCGTAAGGAACATCACGATCTGCACCAGCCAGGTGAAGCCGTCGAAGAAGATCGTAAGCGACCGCTTCTGCGTCAGCTGATTATTCCCCAAGACCAAACCGGCCAGATAGACGGCCAGATATCCGTTGCCACCGATCAGGTCGGTAAACGAGAAGGTAAAGAAAACGAAGGCAAGCAAAAGCACCGGGTAAAGCGAATAGTTGCTCAGGTTAATGCGGTTAATGGTCCATACGCCGATCCGACCGATGGCATACCCCATCAAACCGCCGAGAAGCATCTGAATCACGAATTTCACGATACTCATCGGTACGCTCACGGCCTCCGCACCGCCGGACAATACGCCAATCAGCACAATGGTCAGCACGTACGCCATCGGGTCATTCGAACCGCTCTCCAGCTCCAGCAGAGGGCGCAGGTTCTCGTTCAGCCCCTGTTTCTTGCTTCGCAGGATGGAGAAAACCGAAGCCGAATCCGTCGAAGACATCGTCGCGGCCAGCAGCAGCGCCGCAGGAAACGATACGGCCAGCCCGACCCATGGGGCAATGAGCGTGACGAAACCCGCTACGATCACCGCCGTCATGACGACTCCGGCGGTCGCCAGTACGATACCCGGTCCGATCACCGGTCGTATTTCCGAAAACTTGGTATCCATACCGCCCGTGAAAAGGATGATACAAAGAGCGATCATACCTACGAACTGGGTCGCTTCGACAGAATGGAACGAAATGAAATTGATACCGAACAGCATACCGACCCCCAGAAAAAAGAGCAAGGCCGGGGCGCCGAAACGATAGGCCGCCTTGCCGGCCATTACCGCGACGAAAAGAAGCAAGGCTCCGATCAACAGAATGTTTTCGGTCGTAATGATATTATGCATAGGAAATCCTTATATAAATTTACAAAAAATGCCTGTCGCGTACAATCGCTGACAGGCACCGCACCCTATTGAGGAATGAATAGGTAAGTAATCGTTCCCGACTGTCGGGCAGGCGCCGAATCATCGATATTGAAAAGCGAGTTACGTGCAGCTTCCAGCGCAGCCTCCCGCATACAGTCATCGCCTCCGGAGGCCACTTTTGCAGCAACGACCTCTCCCGAAGGATTGACCGTAATACCGACGACCACTTCGCCGCCTCCCTCGCACTGATAGGCCGGCACCTCCAGATAACGGCGCGTCCGCACGGGATCGGTCAGCGAAAAGGAAACCGTGACCCGTCCCCTGGCCCGACTGTCCTGTGTCCGATCGTCCTTGCCGCTGCGCCCCATACGCTCCCGAATCGCACGCTCCTCGGCCAATCCCTGCTCGTAAGCGTCCCGGTTGGCCTGCATCCGTTCGCCGACCGCTTCGGCGGATTCTTTCAGCGACGAGGACATCGAGCCACGGTCGTCACGCGACCGCTCCTCGAGCGCATTCTCGTTGGAATACTGGTTGCGCACATCCCGCCAATCGCCGCCTTCCTGCGCCTGTTGGCGAGCCCGTACCTCCTGTTCAAGACGCATCTTCTCCGCCTCGAGCTCCGCTAAAGTTTTCGTATCAATGATTATGCCTTGCACGGAAGGTTTGGCCCCCACGACGATTTTTCCCACCATAAAGGCGATCGCAAGCACCAAATAGGCAATCAACGTGACACACAATCCGATCCGATGGTCGTAAGCCCATTCTCCCGCATCGGTTTTTTTCTGCTCGAAGGGAAGCTGCAATTTCGGAGGACGAGGAGTTCTGTCGGGTGATGCCACGGAATTTCGGTTTATCAATAATTTAGGCAAAAATACGATTTTTGAATAATATTTCCTATATTTGCGCGCAAATAATGCGATAAACATTTCCGAAAATGACGGTCGGCCCCACACACGTCGGGACCCGGCAGTCAGCGGGAATGTATGTTGCGATTTGAATAAATTCAGATTATGGCTGCCAAACAACAAACCCTCAAAGCCCCGATCTCGTTTTCAGGTACAGGCCTCCACACCGGCGTCAAAGTGACGATGACGGTACATCCCGCCCCGGAGAACAGCGGCATCGTTTTCCGCCGCATCGACCTGGAAGGCAAACCCGAAATTCCGGCCCTATGCGACTATGTCACGGATACCTCGCGGGGCACGACCATCGAAAAGGATGGCGCACGCGTTGCGACCATCGAACATATCATGTCGGCCCTCTGGACCCTGGGCGTGGACAACGCCACGATCGATGTCGATGCCGGTGAAACTCCGATCATGGACGGTTCGGCCAAAGAATATGCGAAAACGATCGTCGAAACCGGCCTGCAACCTCAGGAAGCCGAACGCACCTACTACCACGTCACCGAAAAAATGGTCTATACGATTCCGGAAAAAGGCGTGGCCATCATCCTTTACCCCGACGACGAATTTTCCGTATCGCTGCACGTGGACTACAACTCCAAGGTGATCGGCAACCAGTATGCGACATTCGACCCCGAAGACGATTACGCCGCGAAGATCGCCCCCTGCCGCACCTTTGTCTTCCTGCACGATCTGGAACCTCTGATGAAGATGAACCTGATCAAGGGCGGCGACCTGGACAACGCGATCGTCGTCGTGGAGAATCCCGTCCCGGACGATCAGCTCGAACATCTCAAGAAAATTTTCAACAAACAGGATATCCGCATCACGGGCGGCTACCTGAACAACCTGGAGCTCCGTTTCAACAACGAATTGGCCCGCCACAAGCTCCTCGACCTGCTGGGCGACTTCGCCTTGCTGGGCAAACGCATCAAGGGCCGCGTATGGGCCACTCGTCCCGGCCATTTCGCCAACACGGAGTTTATGAAACAGGTAAAACGGACCATCCGCCGCGAAGGCGAAAAGCCCCGTTTCCAATACGACTGCCGCAAACCGCCCGTCTATGACATCAACGATATACGGCGGATGCTGCCCCACCGTCCGCCGTTCCTGCTGGTGGACCGCATCTTCTACATCGACGACACGACGGTAGCCGGCATCAAGAACGTCACGATGAACGAGCCATTCTTCGTGGGACATTTCCCCGAAGAGCCGGTCATGCCGGGTGTGCTGATCGTCGAAGCGATGGCGCAGTGTTGCGGTATGCTGGTATTACGCAGTATTCCTGATCCGGAGCACTACTCGACTTATTTCATGAAGATCGACGGCGTAAAATTCAAGCGCAAGGTGGTTCCGGGCGACACCCTTCATTTCGAAGTTCAACTGCTGGAGCCCATCCGACGAGGCGTAGCCGTAGTCGAAGGCAAGGCCTTCGTCGGCGAAACGCTCGCCTGCGAAGCCACGATGATGGCCCAGATCGTTAAAAATAAAGAGTAACCGCACATGATAAGCAACCAGGCATACATCCATCCCGACGCGAAACTCGGAAAGAACGTAACGGTGGAGCCTTTCGCCTACATCGCCGGCGATGTGGTGATCGGCGACGACTGCTGGATCGGCCCCGGGGCCGTGATCCACGACGGAGCCCGCATCGGCAAAGGCTGCAAGATCCATACGGCCGCATCGATCGCCTGCACCCCGCAGGACCTGAAGTTCGTCGGTGAAAAAACGACGGCAGAAATCGGCGACTACAACGAAATCCGCGAATGCGTCACCATCAGCCGGGGCACCGCCTCCCGGGGCAAGACCGTCGTCGGCAGCCACAACCTGATTATGGCTTACGTGCATATCGCCCACGACGACGTGGTAGGCAGTCACTGCGTCATGGCCAACCGCGTATCGCTCGCCGGCGAAGTGCATGTCGGCAACTGGGTGGTGATCGGCGGCCATGCGGCCGTACACCAGTGGACGCATATCGGCGACCACGTCATGATTCAGGGCGGCGCGCTGCTGGGACAGGACGTCCCGCCGTTCATCATCGTGCGCAACGACACGATGCGCTTCGCGGGCATCAACAAAATCGGACTTTCGCGCCGCGGCTTCACGCCCGAACGCATCGCCGAGATTCACGACGCCTGCCGCATCCTCTTCCAGAGCGGACTGAACTACATGTCGGGCTGCGAAGAGGTCGAAAAGCAGATCCCGCAAAGCGCCGAGCGCGACGAACTGGTGAAATTCATCCGCGAATCGAAGCGCGGAATCATCAAACCCTATGAATCCAAGGCCAAAGAGGAGTAAAAATTTCGTATAAATATTGGTATATCGGAATTTTTCATTATATTTGCAGTGTCGAAAGACAAAGCGAAGCGGTAAGGGGACGGTAAGTCCCCTTATTTTATACCATATACGACCGAATTTCAGAAACATGATCGACACGAAAAAGATAATCGAAGCGGCTGAACGCAAACTTCAGGGCACGGATATGTTCGTCGTGGGCTGCACCTGCACGCCCGGCAACGAGATCGAACTGCTGATCGACAGCGACACGTCGGTAGCCATCGAAGCGTGCGCGGAGCTGAGCCGGGCCGTCGAAGCGGAATTCGACCGCGACGAAGAGGATTTTTCGCTCACGGTAGCCTCCGCAGGCATCGGTTCGGAGCTGAAAAGCCTGCGGCAGTACCGCAAGCTGATCGGCGGCACGGTCGAGGTGCTGCTCAATTCAGGGATCAAGATGCTCGCAAAACTCGACGCTGCCGACGACGAGGGCATCACGATCTCGTACGAGGAGAAGCAGGCCGTCGAAGGCAAGAAACGCAAGCAGCTGGTGACCGTCACGCGCCGCTATGCGTTCGACGAAATCAAGTCCACGAAGGAGTGGCTGGATTTCAAATAGGCCGCCGTCCGGCAACGCAGACAGCAAACACAGGCTGAGAAGGCAGACCGGGAGCAGGACAAAAACCGGAAGCAGGACGCAGATGAGAGGCAAACGCAGCTGAGGGGCGATACGCAGGTTTGGAGCGGCCCTCAGACAAGAAGCAGCCCCCGGACCGGGACGCTATCCGGCATGCAGACGAAAAAACCGCGGGTTACAGAAGCATAAACTAAAAACAAGATAAACGACACAATGGACAATCTCAATCTTATCAGCAACTTTGCCGAGTTCAAAGAGCTGAAAAACATTGACAAAAGTACGATGATCGGCGTGCTGGAGGACGTTTTCCGCCACGCACTGCAAAAACAGTATGAGACGGACGAGAATTTCGACGTCATCATCAACCCCGAAAAGGGCGACCTCGAAATCTGGCGCAACCGCACCGTCGTCGAAGACGGCGCCGTCGAAGATCCGAATGCGCAGATCGCCGTTTCGGAGGTCAAGGCCATCGACCCGACCTACGAGATCGGCGACGAATACGCCGACGAGATCAAACTCTCGTCGTTCGGCCGCCGCGCCGTGTTGTCGCTGCGCCAGAACCTCGCCTCGCGCATTCTCGATCTGGAGAAGGCCAGCCTTTACGAGAAGTATTCGGAAAAGGTCGGCGAGATCGTCACCGGCGAAGTTTATCAGGTATGGAAAAAAGAGGTGCTGATTCTCGACGACGAGGAGAACGAGCTGATTCTGCCCAAGGCGGAGCAGATACCCAACGACTTCTACCGCAAGGGCGATACCATCAAGGCCATCGTCAAGTCGGTCGAGATGAACAACAACCAGCCCCGCATCATTCTTTCGCGCACGGCCAACCAGTTCCTCGAACGTCTCTTCGAGCAGGAGGTTCCCGAAATCTTCGACGGACTGATCACCATCAAGAAGATCGTCCGCATCCCCGGCGAGCGTGCCAAGGTAGCCGTCGAATCCTACGACGAACGCATCGATCCGGTCGGTGCCTGCGTCGGCATGAAGGGATCGCGCATCTACTCGATCGTCAAGGAGCTGCGCAACGAGAATATCGACGTGGTAAACTACACGACCAACCCGCAGTTAATGATCCAGCGTGCCCTGAACCCCGCGAAGATTTCGAGCATCACCATCGACGAGGAGAAGAAGACAGCTTCGGTCTATCTCAAGCCCGACCAGGTGTCGCTGGCCATCGGCAAGGGCGGCCTGAACATCCGGCTTTCGAAGATGCTGACCGGCTACGATATCGATGTTTACCGCGAAATCGAGGAGGAAGACGTTGCACTCACCGAATTTGCCGACGAGATCGACGGCTGGGTGATCGACGCCCTGAAAGCCTGCGGCTGCGACACGGCCAAGAGCGTGCTGGAACTGCCCGTCGAAGAGATCGCCGCCCGTGCCGACCTGGAGCTGGAACAGGCACAGAAAGTCGTCGAGATACTGAAAGCGGAATTCGAGGAGTAATCCGTCCCATCGCACAAAAATTAAAACCGATATATGAGTAACGAAAGAAAATTAAGACTTATCCAGGTTGCCAAGGAGTTCAAGGTGGGATTGAATACCATCACGGACTTCCTGCCAAAGAAGGGTATAAAAACCGACGGTTCGCCCAATACGCTGGTGGAGCCGGACGTCTATGCCGTTCTGGAGAAGGAGTTCGGCGGGAGCCGAATTACCGGCAACGAGAGGGACAGCATCCGGGAAAGGATCGCCCAAAAGCAAGCTACGATCACCCTCGAGGAGACACAAAAACAGCCGCGCGAAGAGGCACAGGAGGTAATTATCAAAAGCAACGTCATCAGCATCAAAGACGAACTGCCCCAGCCCAAAATTCTGGGCAAAATAGATCTTTCTCCCAAGCCCAAACCGGCACCGCAACCGGTAAGCAAACCGGCGGCAGAGCCCGTACCGGAGGCTGCGGCTCCGAAACCGCAGCCGGCACCGCAACCGGCCGCCCCCAAAACGGAAGCGGCACCTGCCTCCGAAACGGCTTCCGCAGCCAAACCCGAACCGGAAGCGGCGCCCAAGAGCGACAACATCTTCCGCCCCGCCGTGCAGACCCTCACGGGCCCGCAGGTACTCGGCACGATGGACGTATCGGGATTCACACCGGGCAACCGCCACAAACGCAAACGCCTGAGTAAAGAAAAAGTGGACGTGACCCGTACGCCGGCAGGCAGCCCCAAGCCGGGCAGCAACGGCAAATCCGCCGCACAGCCCGGCCGCGGACAAGGCCCGCAATCCAACCAACCCCGTCCGGGAGAGAACAAGAAGACCCGCAAGGACAAACTCAAAGCTCCGAAGCCCGTCGTTCGCCCCGAAATCAGCGACGAGGAGGTTTCGAAGCAGGTAAAAGATACGCTGGCCCGCCTGACGTCGAAAAACGCCAAGAGCAAAGGTTCGAAATACCGCAAGGAAAAACGCGAAGCCGTAGCCGAGCGCATGAACGAAGAGTTCCAGCGCGAAGAACAGGAACGCTCCATCCTGAAGGTCACCGAATTCGTGACCGTGGCCGAGCTGGCTACGATGATGAACGTTTCGGCGACCGAGGTCATCACGGCCTGCATGAACCTGGGCCTGATGGTGTCGATCAACCAGCGTCTCGACGCCGAGGCGCTCGTGGTCGTAGCCGAAGAGTTCGGCTTCAAGACCGAATTCGTATCGGCGGACATTCAGGAAGCCATCGGCGACGACGAACAGGACAGCGAGGAAGACCTCGTGCCGCGACCGCCGATCGTAACCGTCATGGGACACGTCGATCACGGTAAGACTTCGCTGCTGGACAACATCCGCAAAACCAACGTCATCGAAGGCGAGGCGGGCGGTATCACCCAGCACATCGGTGCTTACAGCGTCGAGCGCAACGGTCAGAAAATCACGTTCCTCGACACCCCCGGCCACGAGGCTTTCACCGCCATGCGCGCGCGCGGTGCCAAGATCACCGACGTAGCGATCATCATCGTAGCGGCGGACGACAACGTGATGCCCCAGACCGTCGAAGCGATCAACCACGCGCAGGCGGCAGGCGTTCCGATGGTTTTCGCCATCAACAAGATCGACAAACCCAACGCCAACCCCGACCACATCAAGGAGCAGCTCTCGCAGATGAACTACCTCGTGGAGTCATGGGGCGGTAAATACCAGGATCAGGAGGTTTCGGCCAAGAAGGGCATGAACCTCGACAAACTGCTCGAAAAGGTGCTGCTCGAAGCCGAGATGCTCGACCTGAAGGCCAACCCCAACAAGAAGGCGCAGGGCACCGTCATCGAATCGACGCTCGACAAGGGCCGCGGATACGTCTCGACGATCCTCGTGCAGAGCGGTACGCTCCACGTGGGCGACGTGATCCTCTCCGGAACCTACACGGGCCGCGTGAAGGCCATGTTCAACGAAAACGGCAAGAAAGTGGAATCCGCAGGCCCCTCGACTCCGGTTCAGGTGCTGGGTCTGAACGGCGCCCCGCAGGCCGGCGATACGTTCAACGTCATGGAGGACGACCGTTCGGCGCGCGAAATCGCCAACAAGCGCGAGCAGCTGCAGCGCATGCAGGGCATCATGACCCAGAAGCACGTGACGCTCGACGAGATCGGACGCCGCATCGCCATCGGCTCGTTCAAGGAGCTGAACATCATCGTCAAAGGCGATGTGGACGGCTCGATCGAGGCCATGTCGGGTTCGCTCATCAAGCTCTCGAAAGAGACCGTGCAAGTCAACGTCATCCACGCCGCCGTGGGTCAGATTTCGGAATCGGACGTGCTGCTGGCCGCCGCTTCGAACGCCATCATCGTCGGCTTCCAAGTACGTCCGTCGGCTTCGGCGCGCAAGCTGGCCGAGAAGGAGGAGATCGAAATCCGTCTCTACTCGATCATCTACGACGCCATCAACGACATCAAGGACGCTATCGAGGGCATGCTCGAACCGGTCATGAAGGAGGAGATCGTCGCTTCGGTCGAAGTGCTGGAGATCTTCAAGATTTCGAAGGTTGGCACCGTCGCCGGATGCGTCGTCCGCGAAGGCAGGCTCCAGCGCAGCACCCCGATCCGCGTCATCCGCGACGGTATCGTCATCTACACGGGCAAGCTCGGCTCGCTCAAACGGTTCAAGGACGATGTCAAGGAGGTGCTCACGGGCCAGGACTGCGGTCTGAACATCGAATCCTTCAACGACATCCGCGTAGGAGATGTCATCGAAGGTTACGAGCAAGTCGAGGTAAAACGCAACTAACCGAATGCAAGGAATCTTATCTAAAATAAGAAAAAAGAAATGAACACTCAGATTAAATTCACAACGGCAGCCGAAGCCGTGAAAGTCATCAAATCGGGTGACCATATTCACCTCAGCTCGGTCGCTTCGGCCCCCCAGTGCCTGATTAAGGCCATGTGCGAACGCGGCGCCAACCACGAATTCAAGGATGTGCACATCCACCACCTGCACACGGAAGGGCCGGCTCCCTATGCCGATCCGCAGTTCGAAGGCATCTTCCAGCTCGACTCGTTCTTCGTGGGCGGGAACGTGCGCAAAGTGACGCAAAGCGGCTATGCGGACTACATTCCCATCTTTTTGAGCGAAACCCAGAAGCTCTATCGCAGCGGCACGGTACCTTGCGACGTAGCGATGATCCAGGTATCGACGCCCGACAAACACGGCTACGTTTCGCTCGGCACCTCGGTCGATGCGACCCTGGCAGCCGTGGAAACGGCTCGTACGGTGATCGCAGTGGTGAACAAGCACGTTCCCCGTTCGTTCGGCGACGCAATGATCCACTCGTCGAAAATCGACCTCTTCGTACAGGACGATACCCCGCTGGAAGAGGCACATTTCACCGAACCCAACGAGATCGAAACCCGCATCGGCAAGCACTGCGCGGCCCTGATCGAAGACGGTGCGACGCTTCAGATGGGTATCGGCGCTATTCCGAATGCGGTTCTGGCACAGCTCGGCAACCACAAGAACCTGGGTATCCATACCGAAATGTTCGCCGACGGCGTTCTCCCGCTGGTGGAGAAGGGCGTTATCAACGGCGAAGCGAAGAACATCGACAAGGGCAAGATGGTTTCCACCTTCCTGATGGGTTCGCAGCGGGTTTACGACTTCATCGACGACAACCCGGGCGTACTGATGATGGACGTGGGATACACCAACGATCCGTTCATCATCGCCAAGAACGACCGCGTAACGGCCATCAACTCGGCACTCCAGGTGGATATCACCGGTCAGGTTTGCGCCGATTCGCTGGGTACGAAATTCTATTCGGGTGTCGGCGGCCAGATAGACTTCATCTACGGCGCTTCGCTGTCGAAAGGCGGCAAGGCGATTATCGCCATGCCTTCGGTGACCAACAAAGGCATCTCGAAGATCGCTCCGGAACTGACCTGCGGCGCAGGCGTGGTAACCACCCGCAACCACATCCACTGGTTCGTCACCGAAAACGGCGCCGTCAATCTCTACGGCAAAAGCCTGCAGGAGCGTGCGCGGCTGATCATCTCGATCGCCGATCCTTCGGCCCAGGAATCCCTGGACCGGGCAGCATTCGAGCGCTACGGACAGCACCACCACTACGTGAAAAACTACATGGGCAAATAATAAACCTGCCCTTCAAAAGAAAGGCCCCGGATGCAACATCCGGGGCTTTTTTCACTTTCGGCCGCGACCGGCCAATATATCGACTCTGCGGTATTCGTACTCTTGCGCGGGCTTTCGAAAACAATACCCCCGATGGACAATACGAAATATTCGCACCCAAAAACAGAAAAGTCTGCTTCCCAGCAGACTTTTCCACACACAATCTTTAACAAATAAAATTTCTTGGCAAAAATTTTTCTCTAACCTTTCATCAACCCTATTAACACTTATCTCTTTTCACGTTACAAAGATCGCCGTATTATCCATATTCTACAATCGCCGAAACAGGCTAAAACCACAGAAAACCATCCCCATTACAAGGGATAAGCTACCATAAGCCTCCTTCGGACAGGCAAATATGAATCCACAATGCCCCACGATGCCACAATAGATCTCTCAAAAAATCGGGCCGCCGCAAGATACGACTTACGGATGATAATGCCAAATAATTCTTTATATGCCTCCTCAATGTTCCCCGTTGTTCCTACCTGTCCCTGCGGACAGCGGTGAAAACGACTAAAACTCCGGCCGAAATCGGATCGTGTATTTTACATCGAGAGCGTATCGAGATTATGTTGGAACGCCTCCCAATAACGCCCCACCTGATAACCATCGACAAACCCATGATGGAAACTTACAGCCACAGGCATCGTACGGCGTCCCTGCATATCGACCATTATCTTTCCGAATACCGACAAAGGGATATTCTCGCCTGCATTCTGCGGAAACTGGAACTGTAACCCTGTGAAGCTATACCACGGATTCACACTTATAACAAACGTGTCCTTCTCGGAATCGGCTCCGTACGCATCTCCCTCGCCCCGCAGCGCGGCCGCAATGATCCCTCGCGCTTCAGCGACAAACTTCTCCAGCGTATCCTTATAGGGAATGATAACCGATGCAAAGGAGTGATCCTCACGCGCAACCGCCGTATTGAGCCTGATCCGATCATATAGCCAGACCTTTCCATCGACCTGCCTGTACCTCAATGCCTCAATGGAATTGACAGCCCGTAGCGAAGCGTACATCGCATAGTGCGAAAACTTGATACCCAGCGCTTTCGCCCGAATATACGCTTCCGTTACATCGACCTGCGATGTAACACTGTAATAAGGATTGGCGAAATCCCGGAAAAAAAGATAGTTCTCCCGACGATTCCAATTATCAATATCTACCGGATGTTTCATAGTCGCACATAATTATCCCCAAACTTACAAAACATACGGAATTATCCGCGAGTTTTTCGGCGAATAATATGGATCATACATTCAAAAACAAAGCGGAACGGCGTGTGACGGCGAGCGGCATCTTTACCGATTGTCCTCGGTCCCGATTCCATATCGACATATACTCGTCCTTTCCATAAATTTTTTGGAAACAGCAAACTCCGGACTATATGGGATATAGTTGGGTCAAATAATCTGTTTACCAATAAACAAAGTATAGGAAACGATTTGACCGTCGGGTTTTTGAACGGTATATGTAGTTTCTCCCTGAAGTTCCAAACCTTTTCGTTGCTCTTCCCAGGTTATTTCTTTGACAGGACGATTATTTATGGCTACAATTATATCACCGATTTCGATACCGGCTTGCTCTGCGACTCCTCCTTTATATAGGCCATTGACAATCCAGCCACCGCAAATATCCGTACGGTCACCAGTAACCATATGCGTCACCGACGATTGGGCGTAGGTACCCTGATTCTCATTGCGTTTGACCCATACAGAAGAACTTACCGGATCCAAAACAATGTCGTAGAGCGACCAGATCTCATTACCTATTATACCTATATAGGGTCTGTCCGACGATAATGCCCCCTTTTCATTGAGCGAGTAATCTATCACGATATTTTCGAGCGTATCGACCATACAGAATTTTGCAGCCCTTATCGTAACCTCCTCAGAACCGCCGCCGATACCTCCGGCCTGCGTACGAAAATATGCCTTCGGCACATCCATAAAATTGAATGCAGACGCCGTTTCATTCGTGAGAATAATCGTGGAGCCGCACCCTAAATCCATTCTAAACCAACCCTCCAGGCTATTTTCATCGTCGATTTGCAGCGTCGCCTTTACATCGATACGGTTATCCTCGAATCGAGCGTCGAGTTTTACATAATTATCGAGCTGTTCAGCTAACAACGGTTCTTTTAACTGGCGCAAATAGCTCTCGCTGAAATTGATTTCCAGAGGATTCATCAATAGATGAGTATTACCTAACAAGCCGTCAGTGTGCCTCCCGAGGAGATCACGCAACTTAATTATAGGTGTAATCTCGTTTTGGTATTCCCTCGCCCCGCAATGGACTGTAATCGGATCGATGAATATGTCTATGCGTTCAGGCTCGCCATTCCCCGCACCTCCCATTGTTGCCTTACCTTTTCGTCCGAAAGCGTTTTGCAGATGATTGAGTTTCAAATAATCTTCGTCGAGATAGAGAAAGTCAGCTCCGGTATCGTAAATAAGGGTAACGGGAATAGTATCATTCAAGGTCGATTGCAGATACAGATGTCCGTCGAAAACAAACGGAATAGCTCCCTCAGGAACGTCAGCAATGCTTTTCAACGAAAATAAAGCAGAGAAAAAACAAACTAAACAAAATATTTTCTTCATAACCGAATCTATTTTTCAGCATCTATCTCTAAATGGCCCCATCTAAGAAACGCTATATTGATTTTATTTCAAGACAATTTAACGAATTCTCTCTATTTTTCAAACGATATTCAGCTCATTAACAGGATTTCGGATTCGGGCGCCATCATTCCCGGCTTTTGGCTGCGTTTATAAACCGCCCCCCCACTACGAATACGTGCTGTAAAGCG
>OHQE01000588.1_pt1 | contig 15337 bp, 15 predicted proteins | sample 1577931 | NCBI WGS metagenome assembly OHQE01 (sample SAMEA3879552, study PRJEB24766) | human gut metagenome | biome: human-associated habitat; feature: feces | place: USA | collected 1985/1987 | reverse complement strand
TCATGGCACATGTCCCGGCCTTGCTGGAAAAGGTCATCACCATGCCCTGGTTCAGGGAATACGGACGGACTTTCGACCTTTCCGGCCTGAACACCCGGAGCGTGGACGCCACGAAAGTGACCGACCACCATGCACTGATCGTCACGGGCGTCGTTCCCGAAGGGCTGTCCGAGGCGGAAGCGGTTGTTTATGAGATGATAGCCGGAAGGATGCTGGAAGCCTTCTCTCCACGCTGCGAGAAAGAGTCACTGAAGATGGAGTGCGTGTGCGAGGGTATGGATTTCCGCTCACAATCCGCCGTCATCGTCAATCCCGGCTGGCGTGCCGTGTTCTCCCGGAAGGAAGACCGTGAAAAGGACGAGCCGGAAGGTAACGGGGGAACGGCGGTGTTTGCCGAAGGCGAGGAAATCCCGGTCATGGGATACGGGCTGGCACAGAAAAAGACCCTGCCCAGACCCCTTTACACGGAAGCGACCTTGCTCACCGCCATGGAGAACTGCGGTAAGGAAATCGCTGACGGACAGGCACGGGAAGCGGTGAAGGAGCTGGGCATCGGCACGCCCGCTACCCGTGCCGCCATCATCACGACCCTTTTCAAGCGTGACTATATCGAGCGTTCCGGCAAGAGCATCCGCCCGACGGAAAAGGGGCTTTACCTCTACGAGTCGGTCAAGGGCATGATGGTGGCCGATGCCGAACTGACCGGTACATGGGAGAAGGCACTGGCACAGATAGAGGGGCACACCCTCGATCCGGAAAGCTTCATGCTCTCCATCCGGGAATACACCGGGAAAGTGACCGGTGAGATACTGCGTCTCAAATTCCCCGAACCGTCGTCACGCGCCTTTACCTGCCCCAAGTGCAAGACCGGCAATGTGATAGTGAAGGCAAAAGTCGCCAAGTGCGACCATGAGGGGTGCGGACTGCTGGTGTTCCGCCGTTTCCTGAACAAGGAGCTGACCGACCAGCATCTGGAACAGCTTTTCTCTTCCGGCTCCACCAGGCTGATCAAGGGGGTCAAGGGCAAGAAAGGGGCCTCTTTCGACGCCGCGGTAGCCTTTGACGCGGACTTCAACCTGAAACTCTCGTTCCCCAAGCCCAAGGGAGGGAAGGGGAAATAATGCACTGCCATTCCAATTCAAGGGCAAAGGTAGCGGAACCGCCCGTTTCCACCCGCAAGGTCGGGCCTTGCAGGTTTCGGGGAAAATCATCCTCACTCGCGTTCCGGTATTTTCCCCGAAAACCTTGCCGGTGGAGGCGGTCCGCTTTCCGGCCCCTGAAATTGGAAATGACATGTTTCACCCATTAACCATATACGGTCATGAAAACAAGGGAATGTATCGAAAAACTCAGGACAGCCAAATGGATAAGGATTATGGCATTGGCCATTGTCGCCTTCATCGTGTTCAGCTATCTCCACTCAAGAGGAATATCGCCCGTATGGGCGGCAGTCGCCATCGTGTGTTTCAAGGGATTCTTCAGGTTTTTATATAAAATAGCCTGCCTGCTGGTAGCGGCGGCTATACTTTTCTGCATTCTCAGCTATCTGGTTTTCTAAAGATACAGACATATGAAGCGGATATACCATACAGGTCCAAATATCACCTCGCGGAACAGGGCTGTCCTTTCGGGCGGCTCTTTTTGTTTCCCATGCCTTATGGAAATGAGAATGACGAGGACACGCATGGAAAAGACAGGGAAGCGCATACAGCCATTGACAGACCGTGAACTACAGGGCAAAGTTGGCAAACGCTTCTTTTCGGACGGCAAGGCCGGGCCCTTCGGGTTTCGCGGAAAAATCATCCTCGCTGCGCTCCGGTATTTTTCCCGAAAGCCTTGCCTTTCCGGAAGCGTTTACCGTAAAGCCCTTGTAGTTCAACGGGCTGCCAAAGCCCAGGTATTCACAATTAAAATTATAGAGTCATGAATCAAGCAATCATCTCAAGACCGCCGATGGCACCGGTACAGATACCAGTGCCGATACCGGCAAGAAGGAAGTATCCTGTCCCGGAACCGACCGTCAAATTCCCCCCACGGGAAAGAAGCGGACCCGTACACATCTCCACGCTGCTGGACCCGGTACTGGAGATATGCAGCCATCCCGACCGGAACAGGCTGCTGGCGGAGTTCTTCAACAGATAGAAAGAATACGGTTATTCACACTTTAATTCATACAATTATGTTTTTTACAGCAATCAACCAGATGATGACCGAAGGCGTGGACCTTACGCTGGTCATCCGTAAAGCAAACGGACAACTGGCAGTATCCACGCTGCCGAAGTCGAACGGGCTGAAGGACGAGGCTCAGAACCACATCGTACCCTTGACGGTCAACGGGAAGCCCGAGGAACTGGACGCGGGATTCCTGCAAACCGTCGCACGCCCGATACAGAAAGCGGTGGGACTAATCACCAACATGGCTCAATTCGAGGTGCAGGCGGAGAAGGCCGCATCCGAAAGTAAGGCGGCGAAGGATGCAAAGGCCAAGGAGACGAAAGAGGAGAAGGAGAGGCGGGAGAAATACGAGAAACACCTCAAGAAAGCGGAGGAGCTGATCGCGGCCAAGAACCATAAGGATGCCGTCACCGCACTCTCTCAGGCACGCCTCCATGCCAAGCCACAGGACCAGAAGAAGATTGACGAAATGATGGAGCAGCAGAAAAAGGCGATGAACAAGGGCAGCCTGTTCGAACTGATGGATGAACCGGTGCCGCAAGCCCAGTCGCAGCCACGACCGCAACCTATGGCGGCAACGGCACAACAGCGACAGCAACCGCAGCCACAACCTATGGCAGTTTCCGTACAGCAACCGCCCTATCCGCCACAGCCTCAGGTACCGGGATCCATGGCCGGACAACCGCAACAGCCTTCGATGTGGCCACCTCAGCAACCGCCGCACAGACCGGTTCAACACCAGACCCCACCACAACCGCAATACGCACAGCAGCCTTCCGTACAACCGCAAAACTATGGCGGTCAGGAAGTCACGCACTGGCAGGAACCGGAATTCACGCCTGAAGACTACCGGATGCAATACCCCGCAGACGAAGAAATCAATTACAATCCCAAGGATTACGAGGAATATCCCGATTTTCCCCAATCCATGTTAGAACCCAAGTATTCACCCTATCAAACAGTTTAAGACTATGGCACTCGAAATCACAGGAATGACACGTTCATTCACGTTCAAGAAAGGCAGCGGAATGGTCACGCTCGACGATCCGAACCCGTCGGACAGCCCGGAAATGGTCATGAATTATTACTCCAACTTTTATCCTGAACTGACAACCGCGACGGTACACGGTCCGGTACTCAAGGATGACAAGGCCGTGTACGAGTTCAAGACCACTGTCGGAACCAAAGGATAGGATATATGAGGAAGAACAGGAAAAAGAAAAACAAGAAACCATGTGTACCATTGGACGAACACCGGCAGGAACAGCTGGCAAGGCTCATCATCGGGCAGACACGGAGGGAAACCCGATACGGGGTGGACAGGAAAGAACGGATTGCGGCTCCAAGCGGGGCCGTAATTCTTTTCTGAGCACGGCGCTTGCACCGGTTGCCCTGAAAAGCCTTGTCGTGGAGACATACGACGGACTTCAATGCGGCAGCATCAATGTAATCACGCGGGAAAACTATGAGTTCCTGCGTGATTCCTTTTTCAAGTATGCCCTGTTGCTGCAAAAGGAAGCGGCGCACACACCGGGAAACAGTATCGGGGAGGGCATAGCCAGGCTGTACGACGAGATGGACGCGCTTGTGGGGGATGAGCTGAATGTCAATATCGAGCAGGAAAGAGGCAGGCTCTTCTTCCGTTTGTGGAAGTACCACCGGTGGGGAAGTCTGACGCTGTACTATTTCCCTGTGAGGTTCCTGGAATCACTCAGTCCCGTTTTAAGGAGGATCGCCATTACCTTTATCCACAAGCTGATGACGGCCAACGGTATCAGCACCATTCTGGATGACGATGACGCGGAGTTCATATTCGAGCTGCTCTCGGAGGACGGAGGCGATGACCCGCAGGAATGGAAAAGCCGGGTGAAACTTGTGCGTTCCTATCAGGAGGGGAAAATAGGCAGGCTGCTCAGGCGGGTGGCTGCAAAGTCCTATTACAAGGACCTGCCGGGGGCAATCGGCTCGTACACTCCCCAAAACGGGTTTGAAAGGCAGCTGGTCGACGCCATGAGGAGCGGTCTGTCCTTCCTGACACCGGAACGGGGCATCATGGGGTACGGGTATGACGCCTACTACTCCGAGAATCCGGATTTCCATCCGATGTACCTGCAACAGCAGATAAGGGTCGTCTATGACATCAACGATATAGTGTCTGAATATCTCGTTGACTATTACAATTCAAACAGCAGGGAGACCTATGACATCACGCCGGTAACGACCTGCGACCTCTCGTCCGATACCGGAGAACTGTTCCGGATGGATGACTATCCGGAGCGGTTCTTCAAATGGGCGGATAAGTTCATCAATATAATCTGTTAAAACATGCTGGAAACGAACGAATTGACAAGAAAACTCAGGACGCTGCTCCATCCGCGGGCAGCGCTGATTGCCTATGCCCGGGAAGACAACAGTCATTATGTATATGACAACAGTTATTTCATCGAGGTCAGGGATATAGATGAAAGCGGTATAATGGGCGAAGGCCGTCCGGTGACGGCGGAGTTCATGAACGAGCTGGTACGGGGCTATTCCGAAAGGCACAGCGCCACACCGTATGGAAGGATACCGTCCAACCTGTTGTGGTGCGACCCGCGTAAGGGAAGCGAGAAATACATCTGGTACAACTCTCCCCGGAAACGTATGATGTTCTTCAAGGAAGCCCTCAAGATAGAGAACGCGGAGTATCATCTGCCGGGAATCATCTACGAGGCCGGAGAAAGCCACCTGAATGTCTATGCCTGCAAAGACAGGGAACCGACGGAAAAGACGGAACTTTATGCCGCCCCGTTCTTCAACGTGACGCAGGCAAGCGTCTGTCTGGGTTCCGCCAGAATAGAGAAGCCGAAAGACCTGACCTACGCGAAACTGCTCGAATATTGGGAGAGGAAGTTCTGGCTGACGGAGTTCTCCCATCTGGGAGCGCATGGCAACCCGACCAAATCAAATCTCGTTCTGGTCACGAAAGCGGCAAAGGACAGACCTTTCGACCTTGAAGAACTGAGACCGTTGAACAACTTGAAACTAAAGGACATACTGAAATGAAAAGAGTGCATTATATCGACAACTACCTGATTGACCCGCAGCACCCGGTAACAGTGAATCTTATCGGCGCGGGCGGAACCGGTTCGCAGGTGCTGACATGTCTGGCCCGGCTCGACGTGACATTGCGGGCGCTCGGACACCCCGGCCTGTCCGTCACGCTCTATGACCCTGACATCGTGTCCGGGACCAACATCGGACGCCAACTCTTCAGTGATTCCGACATAGGCCTGAACAAGGCGAAATGCCTCATTACCCGTGTCAATAATTTCTTCGGCAACGACTGGAAAGCGGAGCCCAGACCCTATCCGTCGGTGTTGAAGGAGGTGAAACGGGATGAAATCGCGAACATCACCGTCACCTGCACGGACAACATCAAGTCCCGGCTCGACCTGTGGAACGTGCTGGGAAAGATGCCGCCGGCCTCCTACACGGACAATGCCACGCCACTCTACTGGATGGACTTCGGCAACACGCAAACGACCGGACAGGTTATAATGGGGACCGTGCTGAAAAAAATCAGGCAACCGGCTTCCACGCTGTATGAAGCGGTCGGCTCGCTGAAGGTCATCACCCGTTTCGTGAAATACGCGAGAGTGAAGGAGGAGGATTCCGGTCCGAGCTGCTCGCTGGCAGAAGCATTGGAGAAGCAGGACTTGTTCATTAACTCCACGCTGGCGCAACTCGGGTGCAATATCCTGTGGAAGATGTTCCGCAACGGGATGATAGAGCATCATGGGGTGTATTTGAACCTGGCAACGATGAAAGTAAACCCGATATCAATCTAATATAAAAGTATTTCAGTGTTATTTAGACATAAAAAGAAGCTGTGAGAATACTTCGGTTCGCTGATAGTTTTGTAACTTTGCCCTGCAAAATAAATAAGCATATTACACAATGGAACCATCTATATACAGTTATTCACTTTGCATTGCGCTGCCGTTGATGTCGTTCTTCGGCTTTTATTTTTTGTTGGCTCCAACCCCGGAAAAAGCCATTTTCAATAATTATCTGCGTTCCCGGCGAATTATGGGGGTAGCCATACTGTTACTTGCCGCCAACTATTCGGTACATTTCTTTTTTGGAATCAGGTTCAAGAATACCGATGCCGCCATCCTGATGAACCTGTCCACCTATTTTTTGTGCTACTGGTTGTTCAGTTCGGCCCTCACCACTCTGCTTGACCGCTTTTATATCACCAAATGTCGGTTACGGACGCATATCTGTCTATGGATACTGTTTTCCATCCTTTCCGGCATCGTTCTGCTGTTGTTACCAAAAGGTGGTTTACAGACAACGGTGATGTTTGCCTTGGCCGCATGGTTGGTTATCTATGGGCTGTTCTTGACCCGTAGGCTTCTCCGGGCCTATCACAGGGTCATCCGCATTTTCGATGACACCCGTGCGGATGACATCGGTGCCTATATCAAATGGCTTTCCATTTTCACCTACTGGGCTGTCACATTCGGGGTGGGATGCGGACTGCTGACATTCCTGCCTGATGAATACATCTATATCTGGATTCTGTCATCGGTACCGTTCTACATTTATCTCTTCCTTTGCTATCTGAACTATCTGCTGTTTTACGAACAGGTGGAAAACGCGATGGAGGATGGCATGACTTCTGAAGAGGAAGACCTGTGTGACACCACAAACCGGGAACAGGCACAGAGGCAGGATACTCCTTTTTTCCATGCCGAAATGGCGAAAAAAATCAAAGGTTGGATCGATGCGGACGGTTATATCCGGCCCGGCCTTACCATAAAGGAGCTTTCAGATGTGCTTCATACCAACCGCACCTATCTTTCCGCTTATATCAAGACTACGTATAAAATGACATTCCGCGAATGGATAACCGGTCTCCGGTTGGAGTATGCGAAAAACATACTGAAGGAGCATCCGGAAATCAATATACAGAAGCTGGCTGAGTCTTCCGGCTTTCTTTCTCGCAGTAACTTTATCAAATCATTTACCGAAAAGGAAGGATGTACGCCTGGCAAGTGGAAAAAAGCAAATCTGGAATAATTTGTGTGGTAAAAAGCCGATGAAAAAGGTCTCAGAAGCCCATTTTCAAAAAGTGCTCAAGCGACAAAAAAGTGCTAATTCGACAAAAAGGTGCTCTAACGACAATTTGAAAAGTGCTCAAACGACTATTTTTTATAAAACGCTGTATTTCAACAGAAAAAGTTTTTGTAATATTTTGGGCGCTGAATAGCATTTATTACCTTTGGAGAAGACAAAGATAATAAATTCAAGTTTATATGAGCAGAAAAATCACTTTTCTTACCCTGTTTCTGTGGCTGATGACGGTAACTTTTCCTGTCATTGCGCAGCAGAAAGCAGACACGACCTACACCTTCCGCTTCGTTCCGCAGAAGGACATGTTCTACGTGCCTTGGAATGGCAATGACACGGAACTTGCCCGCCTGTTGGAATGTATCGAAAACAACAAAGCAACAATTCTTGACGGCAAGCTGCCGCTATTGGTTGACGGATACTGCAATTCGCAGGGCAGTGAAGCCGAGAACCTTGCAACGGCGAAGATCCGTGCCAATCGAGTAAAATCCGAACTGATTACACGCGCGGAAATAAAAGAGGAGAATTTCATTACCCGCAACCATGCGACAGAGGGTGATTTTGTCACCGTGCGCCTGACGGTACCGGTAAAGGAAACAGCCGTAATGCATGCGGAAGCGGAAGCACGACGCAAGGCGGAAGCCGAACGACTGGCAGCCGAAAAGCGTGCCGAACAGGAACGGCTTGCCGAAGAGCAACGTAAAGCGGAAGAAGCCCGATTTGCCGCAGAAAAGGCAGAAGCTGAGAAAGCCGCTCACCAAAATAAACTTACCGACATGCCATTGGAAACCCCAACCGACTATCATCTCTCCCTGCGTGCCAACCTGCTGCGCTGGGCTACCCTGACACCAGATCTTGGCGTGGAATGGCGCATCTGCCCGTCGTGGGGCATTGCCGTAAACGGCTCGTGGACTTCTTGGAGCTGGAGCGACAAAGACCGCCGCTATGCACTCTGGGAAGTGGCTCCGGAAGTACGTTACTATATGGGTGAGAAGAAAGCCTGGTATCTGGGCGCGATGTTCAAGGCCGGACAGTTCAACTACAAGTTCTCCGAAACAGGCAAGCAGGGCGACCTGATGGGTGGCGGCATCACCGCTGGCTATCAGCTGCGGCTGAACAAGGCACTGGCTCTTGATTTCAACCTCGGTTTGGGCTACCTGAATGCCGATTTCGAAAAATATGAAGTCATCGACGGCGTGCGTGTACGCCGCGGCAACGAAACAAAAGATTGGTGGGGTCCCATCAATGCCGGTGTGACATTGGTATGGAAGTTATTCTAACACGGAGGAATAGAATATGAAAGCAAGACAATATATAAATATGATGGGAATGGCAGCCGCCGTGCTGTTCTCTTCCTGCGTGAAGGACACGCTTTATGACACGCCGCATCCCGACTACGGGAAGATTGCGGTGACAGCCGACTGGTCGGCCCGCGGTGAGGGTATTGACATACCTGCCACATGGACGGTCACCATGGGTGACTATACGGGTACGGAGACTTCCGCCACCCATGCCCCCGACCATCTGTTTGCTCCGGGCAGCTACACACTTGCGGTGTGGAACCCGGCTGAAGGAATCACGGTGAACGGCACCACAGCCACCATTGCCGCATCCACGGGAACCCGGGCAGGCACGGATGCCTTTGTGAACAATGCCCCGGGATGGTTCTTCACCTATACGGAACAGGTGACCATCGAGAAAGACAGGGACTATCCGCTGACCGCCGCAATGAAGCAGCAGGTACGCGAACTGACGCTTGTCGTCGAACCTACAGGTGATGCCGCCGGACGCATCACGGAGATTGTTGCCCATCTGACGGGTGCAGCCGGAACACTCGACTTCGCTACCGATACCTACGGAGCCGCTTCGAACGTCGTGCTGCCCTTCACCAAGATTACCGAAGGTGACGATGCCGGCAAGTGGAAAGCCACGGTGCGGCTGCTGGGTGTGACCGGAACGGAACAACTGCTGAGGGGTGAAATCCGCTATGCTGACGGCAACCCGACCCCCACCACGCTGAAAAGCGACCTTACGGAAGCCCTCAAGGATTTCAACACCGGAAAGGGCGAATCGCTGACCCTCGGCGGAACGCTGGTTGAGACTCCCGAAGGCATGGAAGTGGACGGAGCCGAAATCAACGGCTGGGGAGAAGTGAAAGGTGATGATGTAAATGCCGATTTGTAAATAATTAGTAAACCGAACGCAGGAGCAAAGCTTGCTTTGATTTTGCTGAGGTGCAGCAAATATTGAAATGGAATTAAACTAATATAATGACTAATATAATGAAGACGAGATTTTTTACACTTGCAACGCTCGCCCTCGCACTGGCAGCCTGCAACAACGACAACGAGAACCTGAACGGTGACCCCGTGGCCGCCCAGTTTACCGCCAACATCGCCCCCGCCACCCGCGCCAGCGGAACCACCTGGACTGGCGGCGACCGTATCGGCATCACCGACATCGGCAACGATTCCCAGTACGGCAACGTGCCTTTCATCCTGAAAAACGGGAAATTTGAGGCAGAAGGAAAGGTTATCTATATCGAAGATACAAAGACCCATACTTTCCGCGCCTACTATCCGTACAACACGACGGGAGGCATCCTCGCAGCCACGACCGATGCCACGGCGCAGCAGAACAAGCCTGCCATCGACTTCCTCTTTGCTTCAGGAGCCACGGGAGACAAAAACAACCCGGTAGTAAGCTTTACCGACAAAACCGCCAAAGGCGGTGAAGACAACTCCTTCCACCACCGCATGAGCCAGATAACCCTTACCTTCGAGGCGGGCGACGGCGTGGATTTCAGCGTGGTCAAGCCTGAACGTTACACGCTAGACGGATTGTTACTCACCGGTACGTTCAACACGGCCGACGGTATTGCCACCGCAGACAACGGAGTACAGACCGGAGAACTGGCCATGAATCTGGCAGACGGCAATCTCACGTCATCGATCATCCTCTTCCCGCAGACAGTTGCATCCCTGCCGTTGGTTGTGAATTACAAAGGTCAGGAATATCATGCCACACTCACCATGCCCGAAGGCGCACTGCTGGCGGGCAACAACTATACCTATACCGTCAAGGTACGCAACAAAGTCCTTGAAGTCAGCGAAGCCACCATTGCAAAGTGGAACGATATAGACGGTGGAGATGTGGGTGCTGACCTGTAGGATTTTAATAATTAATCGATTAGAATGAAGAATTATGAGACATAGATTATATATCCCCGCAGCCACCGCACTGCTGTTCGCCCTCGCCGCCTGCACGCAGGACGAACTTGCTGGCGATAACCGTCTGCCCGAAGGTGAATACCCCGTCGTCATCCGTGCCACCGGACTGTCCGTAGAAGCAACGCCGCTGGCAGCCCATTCCACCCGTGCCGCTGTGGACGGCGACTGGCAGGGCATCACTTCCGTGGCACTCAAGATGGGCGATGCGGTAAAGGAATACACCGTAACGGCTTCTACCGATTTCAAGAGTGCCACGCTCTCACGCGAGAACGACCCGCACTACTGGACCAGCCGCGACCCGATTACCGTATCGGCGTGGTTACCCTTCGACAATGCCGACATCACACAGATGCCTGCCGTGAAGGTTGCAGAAGACCAAAGCAAACTGGCTGACTTCCAGAACAGCGACTTCATCTCTGCTGAGAATCGGAAGGTGGAATTTAACAACCCGAAACTTGAATTTACCCACCGCACGGCACGCGTGACAATCGAACTGAAGCCCGGCACGGGATTCACGAGCGTCGCCGGTGCCACGGTGAGCCTCGTGAGCCTGTCCGCCGATAACGGCAACCCGACCGCCATCAAGACCTACAACGCAAGCGGCAACACCTACGAGGCACTGACCGCCCCGCAGACCGTTGCGGCAGGCAAGCCGTTCATCCGGGTGGAACTCGGCAGCGGCACCTTCTACTTCCGTCCACAGAACAACGTCGTATTAGAAGCGGGCAACCGCTATAAATACACCGTCAAGGTGAACGCCACCGGCTTGACGTTAGAGGGTTGCACCATCGGCAGCTGGGTTGACGGCGGCGGCGAGAGCGGCGAGGCAGAGGATTTGGGCTACATCTACGACAGCAACACCAATACCTACACGGTCTATAACGCCGACGGCCTACTGGCATGGAACAAAGCCATACAAAAAGATGAATCGATAAATTGCACCCTCACCGCCGACATCGACCTGACGGGTAGGGAATGGACACGTTTAGACACATGGCCAGGCTACTCCGGCGTCTTTAATGGGCAGGGACACAGCATTACGGGATTAAACTTTTCAGCAGCGAGGTTTGGACTTTTTCTTTTTTTAAATCAAAGTGGAGTGATAAAGAACCTACAACTCATAGATGTGAATCTGGATGGCAGTAGTGGAGGAGCTGCTGGAATGGTGGACCGAAATCATGGCCAAATCATTGCCTGCTCTGTGACGGGAAAACTTACTGTACATAGTGGTGGTATAGCCAATGCAAATTATGGCGATATCATCGCTTGCTGGTTCAACGGCACATTGAAAGATGAGGCTGGCTGTGGAACTATAGTGCGTTTCAACTACAAGAATATAACTTCCTGTTATTGGGGAGGCAATGCCGAGCAAGGAGTACTCCGTAATGAAGGAGGAACGGTAGTTGCCACGAAGGTAGACGGCGCGACCGTGAAATGGCAGACAGCCGTCGACGGCATGAACACCGCCCTCACCGGCAACGACTACCAGTGGACACTCGGCACCGGCGGTCTGCCCGTACTGAAAAGAAACAATAACGAACCCTAAACAACACGCATCATGAAACGAACAACCATCCATATATTCGCAGCCATAGCCCTGCTGCTCGGCCTTGCCGCCTGCACGCAGGACGAAGCGGGCTTCCTACCGGAAGGGGCGGAAGGCACATCCATCGTCTTCACCGCCACGGGGCTGAATCCCGCCGCGACAGCCATCGCCGGTACCCGTGCCCCCGCGGATGGCAATTGGACGGGTGTGCAGAGCGTGGCAGTTCTGATGGACGGCATGGTGAAGACGTACAACGTGACGCCCTCCACCTCCGACAACACCAGCGCCACGCTGACCTCCACCGACCCGCACTACTGGACCAACCACAACGACATCACCGTCACGGCGTGGTGGCCCTACACCGCTGGCGAGACAACTCCGCCTGCGGTAAAGGTAAAAGCCAACCAAAGTGCCCAGAAAGACTTTGAGGGCAGCGACCTCATCGTAGCCGACGGGCAGACGGTGACCTACGGCAGCCCCACACTCCGCTTCACCCACCGCACGGCGCGAGTGACCATCGTTCTGACGGACTACACCGAGGGGCTGGCATCCGTGCGGCTGACGGGCCTCTCCACCGAAGGCGACAACCCGGATATAATCGTCCCGTATGACAAGGGTAGCAACACCTACACCGCCATCGTCGCCCCGCAAAGTGTGGCAGCTGGCACGGCCTTCATCACCTGCACCTTCACTAACGGCAAAACCTTCGTTTATAAGATGAAGAATGCTACCGACTGGCAGGCGGGCGGTGAATATACCTACACCGTCTCCCTCGCTGCGGCAAAAGACCTGGGCTATACCATAGAGAGCAACGGCAGCTACACCGTGACCTCCGCCGATGGCCTGATGAATATAGCCGAATTAGTGAACGGAGGTAAGACCGACATTAACATTACCCTCGACAAAAACATTGACCTCACAGGCAAAGGCTGGACACCGATAGGCACAAGCTTCGATAACTCATACAAAGGCACTTTCGACGGCGGCGGCCATACCATCACGGGGTTGACCGTTACGACAAATGACCAATTTGTGGGTCTGTTCGGCTATCTCAATAGAGCTGGTATGGTGAAGAACGTGGTGATGGAAGGCATACAGATAACAAGCAATCACATGTTTGGCTGTACTGGTGGCGTGGTAGGATATAGCTGGGGCACCATTGAAAACTGCTCGGTGTCGGGCAGCGTCAGCGGCACGGTGTATGTCGGCGGTGTGGTGGGTGCTCAAATAGGCGGTTCCATCACCGGATGCAGTTCCTCTGCCACAGTGAAGGGAACGGTCGATGTCGGCGGCGTGGCAGGTCAGACGAATTCGAGTGCCACCCTGACCGCTTGCTATGCCACGGGCAACGTGATCATAGAAATGGACCCCAAAAAGAATATCGCTGGCGGCAGTCTGGTGGGAATGAACGCAGGAAGCAGCCTCCTTGCCTGCTATGCCACGGGCAACGTAACCAGTACGGGGAGTAGCACTGGCTATATGCATATCGGCGGCTTTTTGGGAAATAACTACACCACCGTGACCGCCTGCTATTGGAAGAACAATCATGAACAAGGTATCGGCTACAATAGGGAAAGCACCGAAGCCACGAAGGTGGACGGCTCTGTCGTTACCTGGCAGAAAGCCGTCGATGCCATGAACACCGCCTTGCAGAACGCAGGCTCAAAGTGGCGTTACGAACTTAAAGGAGCATTGCCTACCTTGAGGAAGCAGTAAGCCGTTGCGGACGGAAATGTTCCGCCCGCAACGAACATTAACCGAAGTATAACCCCAATAAAAAAGGAGGACGTGATGGAACACACGGAGAATCCACCATATTGGTTTTGGCATCAAGGCATTGTCAATAATAATATAGACTCCAGTGTAAATATGGAAGCTGTAAGCCGGACATTGTCAAGATTGGTGCTCATTAAAGGCAACAAATCAAGTAATTAAATAAAAAACATGGGACTTTTTCACAGAGGCAAGAAAAATAATGACGATGAGCCGGACAGTGTTCAAACCAATTCATTCTCTGATATTATGAATGGTTTGCAGTACGCCGTAAACTGTGCACAAGATACATTACAGAATCATCAGATACAAAATCTGACCAGACTTTTTGAAGGAACAAATGCAAATAACGCAAATACGTTCCAATCGAAAAAAATCATGGTTGGAGACAAGACTATTGATATTCCACTTATAGCCTTGATATCCCATCATTATCTTGCAATGGATAATGTGCAGATAAAGTTCAAGGCGAAGGTCGGAAGCGTGGAATCACAGATCCCGGAAAACAACTTGCTGTTATCCAGTCCGCACAGAGCCAATCTCCAGATGCAGATGAGCAACATAAAACCGGATGCGGATGATGTCATGGAGGTTTGCGTCAATTTTAAGGTTCAGGAGACTCCGGAGAGCATTTCCCGAATTATTGACGATTTTGTAAAAAATATCTAACAATTTTAAAATTCAAATGTTATGGCAGAAGAAATAAAGAACCAAGGGCAACAAGAAAATGCGGAAAACTTGAATGAAAATGTAAGCGGACAGGCGAAAGAAATTATCTCCGCTGCATTGGAAGAGACTCAAAACAGAGAAACTTCTCCAGTTCTTAAAGCAGATTCAAACGTGACTGACAAATTCAAGGGGCTTCCCATGCGGGAACTTATTGCAGCTCCACTTATTGCAGCAGCCGAAGCACAACAGGAATTGGCAGCGACAGCATGGAATTTCTACCAGCAAATTGCATTTGATGGTAAAAGCGGCAATAAAGCGCGTATATTGGAATTCGATGTCGAAAGACCGATACAGCAGGATGGAAAAATGACAACAATGTCACAAAGTGTCAAGGCTCCGTTTATAGGATTGGTGCCTATTCCTTCCCTGCTCATAGATCGCGTGGATGTCGATTTCCAGATGGAGGTTACCGATACATCAAACGTAAAAAGCACTACCAACGCAGAAGTAGAGGCAAAAGCTTCTGCAAAACATTGGTTTATAAATGCGGAAATCAGCGGCAAAGTCACGACCGCCCGCGAGAACACCCGCATGACCAACCAAACGGCAAAATACCAGATACATGTGACAGCCAGCCAGCAACCACAGACCGAAGGTCTGTCAAAACTGATGGATATAATGGCTTCCTGTATCGAGCCTATAAATACAGAAAGCAGTAAATAGAGTATAAACATATAGAACGGGATGGATAAAGTCCCGTTCAAATTTGATAATAGTTCCTATGTTTGAAACCCAAATAAAACTGGAGTGAGCTTCTGTGAAGCTC
>OHQE01000579.1_pt1 | contig 15650 bp, 8 predicted proteins | sample 1577931 | NCBI WGS metagenome assembly OHQE01 (sample SAMEA3879552, study PRJEB24766) | human gut metagenome | biome: human-associated habitat; feature: feces | place: USA | collected 1985/1987 | reverse complement strand
CTTTACCTGTGCACAACGATGATAAGATTTGTTGAATAGATGGGGGATGGAGGATTATTGTGAGGGGATTGCAAGCAGGCGAAAGAGTATTGCAACTATTTGATTAAGAGCGTGGATATAGCTCTTAAGACAACATATCACATAACATAACACATGTAATCACATGCAGACTTTATTAGGCGCCATTATTACACCAAAAAGTAATGTAAACGTATTGTTTCTCGTGATTTCTTGATTTTATTTACCGTTGCGATTATAATATGAATTAAAATTAAGTAATAGCGTTTCAATCATAGCGTATATCAATAAACGAGTAAAAACGGGGGGAAGACAATGCAAATAATTGATAACGTAAATACTACAGTTAAAGAGGATTTACAGTCAACAATTCATAAAGAAAGCAAGTTGTCTATTGCTGCTGCTTGTTTTTCGATTTACGCATATCAAGAATTAAGAAAACAGTTAAAAGGAATAAAAGAGCTTCGTTTTATTTTTACCTCTCCAACATTTATTACAGAAAAAACGCCAAAGGCTCAGCGTGAGTTTTATATTCCACGAGTTTCACGGGAATGTAGCCTTTACGGAACAGAGTTTGAGGTAAAACTGCGTAACAGGCTGACACAAAAAGCAATAGCAAAAGAATGTGCAGATTGGATTAGAAGAAAAGTTACTTTCAAATCTAACGTCACACAAGAACAGATGATGGGCTTTATGACGGTAGATGAAAGCACATATATGCCGTTAAGTGGTTTCACAACTGTAGATCTTGGCTGTGAGCGCGGGAATAACGTCTATTATCCGGTGCAAAAAACCGAAAGCTATGAAAACGTTCGATATTTTATCAAGCTTTTTGATCAGCTATGGCATGATAAAAAAAGATTTCAAGACGTCACTGATGTTGTGATTGAAAATATCAGCGCGGCATATAGAGAGAACGCGCCTGAAAGCATCTATTTTCTTGCTATTTACAATATTTTTAGAGAGTTTTTGAATGATGTTTTAGAATATGAGTTGCCCAACGAGGCAACTGGATTCAAAGAAAGTAAGATATGGGGTATGCTTTATAGCTTTCAGCGTGATGCAGCACTTGCAATCATAAGCAAATTGGAAAAGTTCAATGGCTGCATTTTAGCTGACAGCGTTGGACTTGGAAAGACGTTTACGGCGCTTGCGGTAATCAAATACTACGAAAGCCGCAATAAATCTGTACTTGTTCTTTGCCCCAAAAAGCTGTCTGACAACTGGAATACATATAAATGTAACTACACTAATAATCCTATCGCTGAAGATCGATTGCGTTATGACGTGCTTTACCACACAGACTTGTCTCGCGACCACGGACATTCTAACGGTATTGACCTTGGATGCTTAAACTGGGGTAATTATGATCTCGTCGTGATAGATGAGAGTCACAACTTCCGAAACGGAGGGGAAGTTTCCGGCGAGGGCTCAAAGGAAAACAGGTATCTGAAACTGCTCAATAAGGTCATTCGTACGGGCGTGCGGACAAAGGTGCTGATGCTTTCCGCCACCCCGGTTAACAACAGATTTATTGACCTGAAGAACCAGCTTGCTCTTGCTTATGAGGGTGATCCAAAGCAGATCAACGAAAAACTCGCAACAAGCAAGAGCATCGACGAGATCTTCCGTCATGCGCAGAAGGCATACAACGCCTGGTGCAAGCTTCCACTATCAAAGCGCACAACGGATGCGCTGCTTCGGACACTTGACTTTGATTTCTTCGAGCTACTCGACAGCGTTACTATTGCCCGCTCCCGCAAGCATATTGAAAAATACTATAATACAACGGACATCGGCAAGTTCCCAGAACGGCTTCCGCCGATTTCTCTGCGTCCTCGCCTGACTGACTTGAGCGATGCCATCAACTACAATGACATTTACACACTGCTAATGTCTTTGAACTTGTCTATTTATACACCGTCAAATTATATCATGCCGTCGCGGCTTGCAAAATACCAAGACATGACTCATCATAAAGGGACAAGCTTGACTCAACAGGGACGTGAGGAAGGAATTCGACGCCTGATGAGCATCAATCTACTCAAGCGCCTGGAAAGCTCAGTGCATTCTTTTCGACTGACGATTGATCGCATCAAAAGCCTGATTGAAGACACCATTGCAATTATCAACAACTATCAGTCCGGCGATTGTGTGCTCAACCTTACGGAGCTGATGGATAGTGAGGATTTTGATTACGACGATCAAAACACAGATTATTTTTCTGTCGGAAAGAAGATCAAAATTGATCTTGCGGATATGGACTATGTTTCGTGGAAGCATGAACTTGAAAAAGACGAAGAAAACTTAGAGTTGCTGTCACTAATGATAGCTGACATTACTCCGGAACATGATACTAAGTTGCAAACGCTGCTCAATTTAATTCGAAAGAAGATTGAGCATCCAATCAATCCGGGCAACCGAAAGATTATTATTTTCACGGCCTTTTCAGATACCGCTGATTATCTTTATGATAACGTCAGTAAGTTTGCAAAGAAAGAATTTGGGATGGATACCGCCGAGATTACCGGTACGATAGACGGCAAGACGACAATCCCAAAGCTCCGTGCGGATCTAAATACAGTGCTGACCTGCTTTTCACCGGTTTCTAAGGGAAAAGCCGTGCTGCTGCCGGGGAGCACAGATGAACTTGATATTCTTATTGCTACTGATTGTATTTCTGAAGGTCAGAACCTTCAGGACTGTGACTATCTTATTAACTATGATATACATTGGAATCCGGTGCGTATTATTCAGCGCTTCGGACGAATCGATAGAATCGGCAGCAGAAATCGTTTCATCCAACTTGTTAACTTCTGGCCCGACATGGATTTGGATGAGTACATCAACCTGAAAGCCCGCGTAGAAACCCGCATGAAAATCACAGTCATGACGTCCACCGGTGATGACGACCCGATTAACTTGGAGGAAAAGGGCGACCTTGAATATCGCCGTGCGCAGCTCAAACGCTTGCAGGAGGAAGTCGTAGATATTGAAGATATGACAAGCGGTATTTCAATTATGGACTTGGGACTGAATGAGTTCCGACTTGACTTGATAGAGTACATGAAAGACCATGCCGACATAGAAACGTCGCCAAAAGGATTGCATGCGATTGTGCCCCATACTGAAGATTTACCTGCCGGTGTAATTTTTGTTTTGAAAAATATAAACGACAGCGTCAATATTGATAATAGAAATCGAATTCATCCATTCTACATGGTTTACATCAGTAATGGCGGCAATGTTATCTGCGATTATCTAAATCCAAAGAAGCTGTTAGACACTATGCGTATGCTCTGCCGTGGCAGGAGCGAACCTATAATGGAGCTTTGCAGAAAATTTAATCGTGAAACAGACGATGGCAGAAATATGTGCGAAGTCTCTGAGTTGCTTTCTGAGGCTATAAACTCAATTATAGATGCAAAGGAAGAAAGCGATATAAACAGCCTGTTTAGAAGCGGCGGCACAACGGCCTTGCTGTCACAAATTTCAGGGCTTGATGATTTTGAGCTGATTTGTTTTTTGGTAGTGAAATAAGGAGGTGCGGTATGTTTGGATTTCCCGCATCAACAGTGTTTGGTAAACGAATACCGAAGCAAAAATTTTATGAGAATATAGACATATCTTCTGCTTTAAAACGAGTTTTTGCAGAGCAAATTCGTCTTATCTATTGGCGCAATAAGCTGGCTGAAGTTACCTTGAATCTGCCCAAGGGTGAAACCGTAACAGAGATCGAAATCTTTGAAGTCATGCTAAACGCTCCTCAGCTCGATGAAGCAGTTCTTCGTCAGATTGACAGACAAATCTCGTACCACATCCTTTTTGTCCTAACCTGCGATGGCAAGGCACAAGCGTGGATCGGTTACAAAGAAGCGCCTTCATCCGGAAATAGTGCATTCAAGGTGAGCCGGTACTATCACACCAACTGGGTGCCGGAGAATGAGCTGCAATTCCGCATAGATGGGCTGAACATGGATGCTGTGTACGAAAGCCTTGTGCGGCAGATCGCCGGGGATGCATTGCAAGCAGATGCCGGGGAGAGCTTACAAGCCTCCGTTGCGCGCGATGAAAGACGGCGGCAGCTCGAAAAGCAAATAGCCGCACTGGAAAGCAAACTACACAAAGAGAAACAGCTCAACCGGCAGATGGAGATCAATGCGGAATTGAAGAAGTTGAGGCGAGCGCTGCAGCTTCCGTGAAATGATGTAGCATACTGCGAGAAAGGAAGAGACAAATGGACAAGATGAAATTTGAAACCCCCGACTTAACATCGGAGAACATAGAAAAAATCGCAGCCCTGTTCCCCAACTGCGTGACGGAGATGCGGGATGCAAAGGGCAATCTCAAGCACGGCATTAACTTTGAAATGCTCAAGCAGATGCTCTCCCCCGATGTGGTGGACGGGGACGAGTGCTACGAGTTCACATGGGTGGGCAAGAAGGCGGCCATTGTGGAGGCCAACAAGCCCATCCGTAAGACGCTGCGCCCCTGCCCCGAGGAAAGCAAAAACTGGGACACCACCGAGAACCTCTACATCGAGGGCGACAATCTGGAAGTGCTCAAGCTGCTGCAGGAGGCGTATCTGGGCAAGGTGAAGATGATCTACATCGACCCGCCCTACAACACCGGCAACGACTTCATCTACGCCGACGACTTCATGCGTTCGCAGGAAGAGGAAAACGAGCAGATGGGCATGTACGACGAGGATGATAACCGTCTGTTCAAGAACACCGACAGCAATGGACGCTTTCATTCCGACTGGTGCAGTATGATGTATTCGCGGCTGATGCTGGCGAGAAATTTGCTGGCGGATGACGGTGTGATTTTTATTTCCATTGATGATAATGAAGTGGATAATTTGAAAAAAGTTTGCGATGAACTATTTGGAGCAATCAATTATGTAGCTACATTTCCGTGGAGGAAGAGAACAGCAAAATCGGATGTCCCTTTCGGTGTTTCGCAGGATTATGAGTGGATTGTATGTTATGCAAAATCGGAAAACTTTGTTGCAAGCGTAGAGGGAAAGGAACGAAAGTATTATGAAACACCTGACTTTCCAGGAAAGCCTTGGCGTGTACATGATCTTACTAAACAGACAACCGCAAGTGAGAGGCCTAATAGTTATTTTACAATAATTAATCCTAAAACTGGTGATGAATATCCTGCTAACCCAAATCGAACTTGGGCAATAACCGAAGAAACCTTCCGAAGTTATTATGCCGCAGATAGGATTGTTTTTCCCGGTGACTATGATTTTCTTAACATTCAAAAACCTGTATTACGCTACTGGAAAGAAGATGATGTAGCAAAAGCGGGAGAAAACTTCGGTAGAGTACCCGTTAGTACAAAACTTGCCGAAGATATAGGAATGTCACAGGATGGAACAAAAGAAATAACAGAGTTATTTGCTGGGAAAGTGTTTTCATTTCCTAAGCCGTCATCTCTTATAAAGTTCTTGATAAGCATTCATACAAGAAAAGATGATTTGGTTCTTGACTTCTTTTCCGGCTCCGCCACCACCGCCCACGCCGTCATGAAGCTCAACGCCGAGGACGGCGGACACCGCAAATTCATCATGGTGCAGCTGCCGGAACCTTGTGACGAAAAGAGTGAAGCCTATAAAGCCGGTTACCAAAACATCTGCGAAATTGGCAAGGAGCGCATCCGCCGCGCCGGGGATAAAATCAAGGAGGAAAGCCCCCTGACCACCCAAGACCTGGACATCGGCTTCCGTGTCCTCAAGCTGGATGACAGCAACATGAAAGACGTCTACTATGCCGCAGATGATTACGAACAACAAGCCCTTGCGGGGATGATCTCCAACATCAAAGAGGATCGCACCGACCTCGACCTACTGTTCGGCTGTCTGCTGGACTGGGGTCTGCCGCTGTCTTTGCCTTACACCAGCGAACAGATCAACGGCTGCACCGTCCATACCTACAATGACGGCGACCTGATTGCCTGTTTTGATTCCAATATCCCGGAAAGCGTCGTGAAGGAAATTGCCAAGCGCAAACCCCTGCGGGCGGTGTTCCGTGACAGCAGCTTTGCAAGTAGCCCTGAAAAAATTAATGTGTTTGAGATTTTCAAGCTCTATATGCCGGAGGACGCAGACGATATTGGGAAAAGGGTAAGAGTGATTTAAGAAAGGAGCTTCGGGATGAAATTACAATTCAAGCATCAGAAATTCCAAGCAGACGCGGCAAAAGCCGTGGTAGATGTATTTGCCGGACAGCCTTACCTTACGCCCACGTACATGATAGACATGGGTATCAATTACCAGCATTCCTTTGGTAATGATGGCTTCACCGGCTGGCGCAACGAACGCATTGTACCGGAGTTGTCTGACCGGATTATTTTAGAACACTTGCAAAAAGTGCAGCGCATAAACCAAATCAAGCCTTCTGAGCGTTTGGAGGGACACTACAATCTTACTATTGAAATGGAAACAGGTGTCGGCAAGACATACACGTACATCAAGACCATGTACGAGCTGAACAAGCACTACGGCTGGAGCAAGTTCATCGTTGTGGTGCCGAGTATCGCTATTCGTGAGGGTGTATATAAGTCATTTCAGGTGACGCAGGAACATTTTGCGGAGGAATATGGCAAGAAAATCCGCTTCTTCATCTATAATTCCTCGCAGCTCACCGAGATCGACCGCTTTGCCTCCGATAGTGCCATCAATGTGATGATCATTAACTCACAGGCGTTCAACGCCAAGGGTAAGGACGCGCGGCGCATTTACATGAAACTGGACGAGTTTCATTCCCGCCGTCCTATTGACATCATTGCAAAAACAAATCCGATTTTGATCATCGACGAGCCACAATCGGTGGAGGGCAAACAGACAAAGGAACGGCTGAAAGAGTTCAACCCTCTGTTTACCCTGCGCTACTCTGCTACCCATAAGGCAGACAGCATCTACAACATGGTCTACCGGCTGGACGCGATGGAGGCGTACAACAAGCGTCTGGTGAAAAAGATTGCCGTCAAAGGCATCACCGAGTCCGGCAGCACAGCGACAGAGGGCTATGTCTATCTGGAAGGCATCAACCTCTCCAAAGCCGATCCCACGGCGACTTTGGAGTTTGATTACAAGGGAGCAAAAGGCATCCGCAAGAAGACGATGAAGGTGGGCATCGGTTCCAACCTCTACGACAACTCTGGCAATCTGGATGAATATAAAAATGGCTTTGTCGTCAAATTTATTGACGGACGGGACAATTCGGTGGAGTTTCTGAACGGCATCAAAATCTTCGCCGGAGATGTAATTGGCAAAGTCAGTGAAGACCAGCTCCGCCGCATTCAGATCCGTGAGACCATCCTCTCCCATATCGAACGGGAGCGCCAGCTTTTTCATAAAGGCATCAAGGTGCTGAGCCTGTTCTTTATCGACGAGGTGGCGAAGTACAAACAGTACGACGCGGCGGGCAACCCCTATAACGGTATCTATGCCGATATGTTTGAGGAAGAATATAATGATATTGTCGGCAATTTGCAGCGGGAAGTGGATGATGAGGACTACATTCGCTATCTTGACTCCTTCTCTGCCAATGAGACTCATGCCGGCTACTTCTCTATTGACAAAAAAGGAAAGGTGACTGACAGCAAGCTGAGCGACAAAAGGGAGCAGACCTCCGACGATATTGACGCTTATGACCTGATCATGAAGAACAAAGAACTACTGCTCGACCGTGATCCGAAGCGGTCGCCAGTGCGCTTTATCTTCTCCCATTCTGCTCTGCGTGAAGGCTGGGACAATCCGAATGTGTTTCAAATCTGCACGCTGAAGCAGAGCAGCAGTGAAGTGCGCAAGCGGCAGGAAGTCGGACGCGGTTTGCGCCTGTGCGTCAATCAGGATGGTGAACGCATGGATGCAAATGTTCTTGGAAATGATGTCCATACGGTGAATGTGCTGACCGTCATCGCCAGTGAAAGCTATGAGAGCTTTGCCAAAGGCTTGCAAACCGAGTTGGCGGACGCAGTTGCCGGTCGCCCAGTGGCAGTTACCGCAGACCTCTTCAAAGGCAAGGTGATTGTGGATGCAAGAGGCAACGAACAGGTTGTGGATGGCGCGCTTGCTCAGGCAATCCATTACGACCTGATTGTCAACGGTTACATTGACCGCAAAGGCGCTTTGACCGATAAATACTACGCGGATAAGGCGAATGGTGCGGTTAAGGTGGCAGAGGAAGTGGCGGACAGCCGTGATGCTGTGATCAACATCCTCGATTCGGTCTACGACAGCCGCGCTATGCAGCCTGAAAATGCCCGTGACAAGAATGTGGAGCTGCAAGTTGATCACGAAAAGCTGGCAATGCCGGAGTTCAAGGCTTTGTGGCAGCGGATCAGCCCCAAGTCGGTATATGTGGTAGATTTCGATACGGACGAGCTTGTGCAGAAGTCGATTGACTCTCTCGACCAAAATCTCTGCGTATCCAAAATTTTCTTCAAAGTGGAGATGGGCACAATGGAGGAAATCAAGTCGAGGGATGAGCTGTTGGAAGGAAGCGCTTTTTCAAAGTCTCGATCCTCCACCTATGACAGAAGCAAGCGCATTCGTACCAACAGCAGCGTCAAGTATGATCTTATAGGGAAGCTGGTGAGCGAGACAGGGCTGACAAGGAAAGCTGTTGTGGAGATCCTCACCGGGATTGAGAAAGCTGTCTTTGACCAATTTAAGGACAATCCTGAAGAGTTTATCATCAAAGCGGCTGAGCTGATCAATGATGAAAAGGCGACGGCAATCATTCAGCACATTACCTACAATATGCTGGATGAGCACTATGACACGGACATTTTCACCGAGCCGACAATCAAAGGCAAGCTGGGCACAAATGCAATGAAGGCACAACGGCACTTGTATGACCATATTGTTTATGACTCAACGAATGAGCGCGATTTCGCGTCAGAGCTGGACGCAAACACAGATGTCGCCGTCTATGTGAAACTTCCGGACAGCTTCTATATCTCGACACCTGTTGGGCATTACAACCCGGACTGGGCGATTGCGTTTTATGAGGGTACTGTAAAGCATATCTACTTCGTTGCCGAGACGAAGGGGTCTATGTCCTCTATGCAGCTCAGGCTGATTGAAGAATCGAAAATTCACTGTGCAAGAGAACATTTCAAAGCCATCAGCGGAGACAATGTTGTTTATGATGTGGTAGACAGCTACGAGACGTTGCTCAACAAAGTGATGAAATAAAAATCATTCGTTATTAGTTACGAAAAACATATGAGAACGTCCTTTGAAACATTAATCACAGAGGGTTATATTTGATCTAATTGATATTAAGATTAGATCGAAAAAAACGCCAGATACAGTCTTATCTATGAATTTAAAAGGACAAGTCTGTAGATTGTTAAGTATTTTTTATGTGTGGTTATTAGAGAAATGTAACCTTAATTAATTTTAATATGTTTTTAAGTCTAAGATTTCACTCGCCTATCAAGGGACGCATAATATGTTTTCCGCCTGCGGGGATATGAACTTTCATAATAAATATTTATATTTTCGACACCATTCGACACACATTGCGGTGCGGGGACATGTATCATAAATACAATAAAGAAAATAAGTAAGGCAGGCAGATGAGAGCATGAACTTTGAAGACAAACGAACGCTTGTAGTTATCTCGGACAGAGATGAAAGCTTTAAAGAAATACTTGCATTAAGGCTTGAACAGGATAAGGCCATGCGCTGCATGTCGGTTGGGATAAGACCGGAGGAAATACTTCATGCGGTGCGTGAGTATAGGCCGAAAGTACTTATACTGCCGTTCTATTTGGAGAACGAAACAGCAACCCTGACAATACAAAGCATCATGTCATCTGACAACAGCACAACACCCTATGCGGCAATAGCGGTGACAGATTCATGCTACAACGAATACACAAACGAAGAAGTCACAAAGGCCGGAGCAGCAGGATACATAATAAAAACATACTCCCTGCAAACGCTTGCAGAGAGGATAAAACAAATAGCCATATGTCAGGAAGACATTCTTGTGATACAGACACACATGCTTAAAACGCTGTCCGACATGTTCATAAGGCTTGGGATACCTGAAAACATAAAGGGCTGCAAGTATCTCAAGCAGGCAATAGTTATGAGTGCAAGAGACAGCGCCCTTACAAGAAAGATGACAAGCAAGCTGTATCCCGCGATAGCGAGAATAAATAAGACAACTCCCCAAAACGCAGAACGAGCCATGCGCCATGCAGTTAGCACAGCATGGGACAGAGGAGAGCTTGAGGCATTAGAGGAGCTGTTCGGATACACGGTACACTGTGAAAGAGGCAAGCCCACCAACTCCGAATTCATAGCCATGATGGCAAAGTCTCTGTGCGAGGAATATGCGAGGGTGCAAGGGATCAGAGCTGAAAACACGGTTTGGAGAAGAAGATACTTTCAAGCTTGGTAAATAACCAAAAAGCAAAATATCAAAGATAAGGCTGTGCTTGGAATACATATGCCGAACACATGCTGAATCAGACTTGACGATTTTCGCACCATCCGTCCGCTCTTTTTGAGCGGCTTTTTTAACTCCGAGCGATTCATCCGACAGCAATTTTGTGTTGACAACGACTTCGTGTTGACAACTACAGCGCCGGAGTATATAATTTACATAGGATGTTTTGCCGCAAAGGAGGCGATGCGCATGGCCGGGAAAAGCAGCGGAAAAGTTATAACCGACAACAGACAGGCAAGGCATGATTACTTTGTACTTGAAGCAATTGAAGCCGGCATAGAGCTTGTCGGAACGGAAGTAAAGTCAATACGCTGCGCAGGCGTAAACCTCAAAGACAGCTGGTGCGAAATAAAAGACGGCGAAATCTTTGTAAACGGCATGCACATAAGCCCGTACGAGAAGGGAAACATCTTTAACAAGGATCCCAGAAGAGTCAGAAAGCTTTTAATCCACAAGTCTGAGATAAGGCGGCTTTATGACAAAGTGCGTCAGGAAGGCTTGACCCTTATACCGCTAAAGCTTTATTATAAAGGTTCAAGGGTTAAGGTGGAATTGGGACTGTGCAAGGGTAAAAAGCTGTATGATAAGCGCGACGATATGGCAAAGCGCCAGTCGCAAAGGGATATCGAAAGAGCTATGAAAGAGAGGATGCGCTGATGGAATTTGATAAGCTCCTGCTTCAAAGGCGAAGCACAAGAGAATACACCGACAGACCGGTGACAAAAGATGAAATTGACTATATTTTGAATGCGGGAATAAGAGCGCCCAGCGCGAGAAATATGCAGTCGTGGCACTTTTATGCCGTGACCGACCCGCAGGTAAGACAAAAATTCAAGAAGTTCTGCGCCGAGTGGGTTTCAAGCGCACCCGTTATATTTGTGATTTGCACAGACGGTGATGCAATGATAGAGGCCGCAGGCGAGAAAAAAGGCACAAAGCTCATAACGCAGGACACCGCATTGGCGATGGAGAACATGCTCCTTGCTGCTGCGAATATTGGCTTAGGCGGATGCATAATAGGCGCATATGATGACGACATATGCCGCAGTGAGCTTAATATCCCGCAAAAATATTCACCTGTTGCACTAATGCCTGTGGGTGAGCCTGCAAAGGAACCTGCACTAAGGGAAAGAAAGCCGCTTGAGGATGTTGTGACGTACATCTGAGGGCTTAGGCATACGCATCTAAGGCTGAGCATGCGCATCCAAGGGTTAGGCATGTGCATCCAAGACAGCCCTGCTGCGCAAAGAATTTTAGCGACTATTATTTTGGACGCGCATGCATAGCAATGACAAACCATCAAACTAAAAATAAGCCTCATTTGAAAGTGAGTCAAGCAAGTCAAGAACGGCAGATAGCGCACTTGAGGATGCGGCTGCGCAGGTTTGCGCAGTATATGCATATCGATGATATGGGGGCGTAAAGGTTTCGACGGGGATCTTGATGGCGAATAAGCGAGTAGAGAATGCGTCAATCTCTTTAAACGGCGCACACTTTAAATTTTAAACGACAATAATAGTTTAGAATTGGCTGCTGCTTAATAGCGGCCCGTCCTGCCGGTGAGTACTGCGGCACCGGTTTGGGCGTCGATTAGCAGTGAACGTTGCGCAGCAACTCCGGTAGCTGTGTGATGAATTTCCGGATACTAAGGTATGGAGCGTGCTTGTCCGCGCCTGCCGAGGGAAAGTAAAAGATAAGCTACACTCGTAGAAAGTTTTCCGGATGGGTTTTCGGACACGGGTTCGACTCCCGTCGCCTCCACCAAATCAATCGCCGGTCGAACCCATGGAGCAGGGGTTCGATGAGAAAAGCTTCAGCTCCACCAGGCTGAGCATGGACGCAAGCCGCGTTCCCGGCTCGGCTTTTTCTTTTACCGTTACGCTCGTGTTTTCAGCGAGAATTTTTTGCCAACACAACCCGGCAGAATAAGAAAAGCCGAAGATTTTTCGCTGACGCTCGGGCGTCGCATCTTAGTCATCGAAGTTTAAGTGATTAGTTGCTGATATGAGATATTAATTACAATTTTAGCTCTTTTGTGCTTTATTTCATCAGCATCAAGCGTTATTTCTCAAATTTTTCGACAAAATCATAAAAAACATATTGACAAAACAAAAAAGCTACGATATACTAAATTACGTTGCCACGGCCCTGTGCAACATCAACACTATAGTTTTTCAAAGGTTTGCGCTTACGGGGATACTCGTAAGCGTAAACCCTTATATGTATAACCCCCCGTGTATACATCATGTGAAAAACGCAAGCAAAACGTCCCTGACATCGTCGGGGACGTTTTGCTTTTTATAGCATGTGAAATGTACAGCCTTTAACGAACGTCGAGGACATATAAAGCTTGAAAACAAGATGAAAACAGTTGATCTTTGCAAATCAGATGCACTTTTCTGGCTTGTATGTATGATCTACCGTCATATTAACCGCCGTCTGCTTTCAGCAAGTACGAATACCTTCGCTACACATTTACAACGTGCAGTCATAATAATAAACATGGAGGATAAAACATGAGGCTTTTCAAAGCTATCTTTGAACGCTATAAAAAGAACGCTCAAATGAGAAATGATACTTGCAACAACTTAATTGCTGCTATAGATAGTGCCTTGAACGATGCGAAATCTATAATTCCTGATGACACATCGATTTATATTGATCCATTAGTTAAAGACAAGTGGCAGGAACGCATCAACAAGGTACTGCTGCTTATTAAATCGCAGGACTTCCGGCGGCTTAAAAAAGCATATCGATACAATGCGTTGTTAGATAAACAAAACGAGATCCTTGATGTTGCTCGTTCTATACCTCAGCAGATTCTCCGGCACAATGAGTATGCAATAAATGTGCGAGTACAAGCAGCATATTCCATTATTGGCGACGTTGAAGGGCGAAAGCTCGACAAGCAGCAAATGTCTTGCATCGTCAAAGATGTTCATAACCACTTGGTAATTGCCGGCGCAGGAACAGGAAAGACAACAACAATTGTCGGAAAGATTAAGTATCTGCTTGCCATGAAAAGCTGCTTGCCGCAGGACATATTAGTCTTATCGTTCACAAATGCCGCCGCTGCAGAAATGAGCAAGCGAATTACCGATGAAACCGGACAAAATATTTCCGCTTCAACGTTTCACAAGCTTGGCTTAAACATTATCACACAGGTTAACGGCATTATGCCTAAGATTACTCAAATCAACTTGCGGCAATTTATAAAAGAGCAGCTCACATTAAACATGAAATCTGACGCATATCTCAATCTACTTAGCACATACTTGCTATTTAACCATGTGGTTTCAAAATCAGAATTTGAGTTCAGATCACAAGATGAGTATACGGAATACCTCAAACTAAATCCACCTGTCACAATTAATCATGAAACCGTAAAAAGCTACGGCGAAATGGATATTGCTAATTTCTTAGCGCAAAATAATGTGTATTATATTTACGAGTCACCATACGAGATAGATACCCGAACAGACGAGTATGGGCAATATCACCCTGACTTTTACCTCCCTGATTATAAAATTTACATTGAGTATTTTGGGGTGGACAGAAATAACGAGGTGCCAACATACTTTAAATCATCTGATGGCATAACTGCCTCAGAAGTGTATCGCGCCTCAATGGAATGGAAACGTTCTATTCACCGCAAATACCAAACCACCATGATTGAGTGCTATGCTTACGAAAAGCTTGAGGGTAATCTGCTTGATGCATTAAAAGCGAAGCTATGTGCAGTTGGTGTTCCTTTAGTTCCGAAGTCCTCTAAAGAGCTGTGGGAAAAGATTTCTTCCGAAAATGACTCAATACTTTACGGAATAGTAAAGTTTTTTGAAACTTTAATTAATCTTATCAAAAGCAATGGTTACGATATTGAGATTGTGCGAAGTTTAAATCACGGCGGAACGAGTGTGTATGCAAACAACCTTCTGTTAACATTGTTAGAACCTATATTCAATTCGTACTGTCAGTATCTTGTATGTAATTCTGAAATTGATTTCAGCGATATGATCAATACTGCTTCAGAATATATTAGACAAGGAAAGTATGTTAATCGATACAAATATGTGATTGTTGATGAGTACCAAGATGTTTCTAAAGCACATTTCATTTTACTCGACTGCATGCGAAAATCCGGAGATTACGACTTGTTCTGTGTCGGAGATGATTGGCAAAGTATTTATCGATTTGCAGGCAGTGACATTGATTTTATTCTCAATTTCTCAAAGTATTGGCCTTCTTCAGAAGTAAGTAAAATTGAAACAACGTATCGTTTTACTCAAAAACTAATAGAAATAAGCAGCGGATTTATCATGAGGAATCCTGCTCAGATTAAAAAATCGATTCAAGGAAAGACTGAAGATTTTGGATTTCCGCTTGCTGAAATTTCCGGCTATACCGATAATGCGGCGATGAAATTAATGTCTAAAAGATTGAGAGACATTCCAAAAGGAAGCAGCGTATTTTTTATCGGCAGATACTCGTTTGACTTTAAATTATTAACTGACTGTGGGCTTTTCACTTGCCAATATAATAACAAAAGCGGGCTTATTGATGTGAAATCTACAGTTCGGCCTGACTTGGACATGATATTTTTGACCGCACACAAATCAAAAGGATTGCAAGCTGACTACGTATTTATCATAAATAACAAAAATTCAAGAATGGGCTTCCCAAGTAAGATTCAAGACGCTCCCATTTTAGATTTGCTGCTTAACAGCCATGACCGGTACCCTCACGCCGAGGAACGTCGCTTGTTTTATGTGGCATTGACAAGGGCAAAGAAGAAAGTATTTATCATCACTGTAAGCAGACATAAATCCGAATTTGCAGTAGAGCTCAGAGAACAATATGGCGAACAATTGCGAAAGGAGCAATTTGAATGCCCGTTGTGCGGTGGCAGATTAGTTAAGCGATCCGGTCCGTATGGAGAATTTTTGGGCTGCTCAAACTATCGATTGCATGGATGCACCTATAAAAGAAAAATAGGTGGGTAAGTACATTGAATGTACTGCTTGACAAGTCTGGGATGATAGTAGGGAGGAAGTCGGGGCGTGGCGAGCAGATCGGTTTTATGCACTGTATCTTTCTTATGATGCTTTTTATATTGCCCTTTTGCCTTATGTAACTCTCATCTTCTTTATCCTC
>OHQE01000561.1_pt1 | contig 16017 bp, 20 predicted proteins | sample 1577931 | NCBI WGS metagenome assembly OHQE01 (sample SAMEA3879552, study PRJEB24766) | human gut metagenome | biome: human-associated habitat; feature: feces | place: USA | collected 1985/1987 | reverse complement strand
CGACATCTTGAAGAAGTAAGCCTCCTCCTTAGCCTCTGTTACCTCTCTGTGACACTCAGGACAACAGCCGTTCTCATCAAGCTGTGACTCAGTCCAGAAGCTCTCGCAAGGGGTGCAGTATTTGCCCTTGTATTCGCCCTTGTAAATGTAGCCCTTGTCATAAAGAGCCTTGAAGATCTTCTGAACAGTTTCAATGTGATAATCGTCAGTAGTTCTGATGTATCTGTCATAGCTGATGTTCATGTAGCTCCAAAGCTTTTTGAAAGTCTTGACTACCTCATCAACATATTCCTTAGGTGTAACACCCTTTTCAGCAGCCTTCTGTTCGATTTTCAGACCATGCTCGTCAGTGCCTGTGAGGAACATGACATCATAGCCCTGCATACGTCTGTATCTGGCAATAGAATCGCAGGCAACAGTGGTGTAGCAGTGACCGATATGAGGATTACCGGAAGGGTAATATATCGGGGTAGTGATATAAAACGGTTTTTTCTCCATATAAAGGACCTCCGTAAAAGAATTTGCATAAGCAGCATTTCTTATATTATACTACTTTACAGTGGTTTCGTCAAGCGGTAAAGCGATTTAAGTGAGGAGTGAGAAATGAGAAATGAGGAGTGAGGAGTGAGGAATGAGAAATAAGCATAGCAGACCCAAGTAAATTGCAAGCATAAAGTAAAATAAAGCACCGAGCGTAGCGATTTTGCGGCACAACGAACTTCCCCTAACAATCTGTAGGGGCTGGCGCCCTCGACAGCCCACCCCCCTTTGACATTTCGCATTATTGTTTATCTCACAACCCTTGATAATCCCACAAACATCGGTAGGGGCGAACAGCGTTCGCCCGTGCTCAGGACTTGCATAAATTCTGAATCATAGAGGACACCACCCGATTTGTGCTGATTTAACAAATAATTCATACAACTTTCGTATAAAAATGCTATAATAAAAAGGTTAAAGTATATATTCTAAGAAAAAGTAACTCTAAGGTGGGAATCGTAAAATGGAAGAAGTAAGAGAAAATAAAATGGGAACGCAGCCCATAGGCGAGCTGCTGTTCAAAATGTCCCTGCCGATCATGATATCCATGCTCGTGCAGGCTCTCTATAATATCGTCGACAGCATATTCGTTGCCAAAATAAGCGAGGACGCACTCACTGCCGTGTCACTGGCTTTCCCTGTGCAAAATCTTATGATAGCCCTCGGTGCAGGCACTGGTGTCGGTATCAACGCACTGCTGTCAAAATCACTTGGCGAAAAGAATTTCAAGCAGGCTAACAGCGCCGCCAATAACGGCATTTTCCTTTGTCTTGTGAACTTCGCTATCTTCGTGGTTTTCGGTGCATTTTTCACCGGGATCTTCTATCGTTCACAAACCTCAAACAAAATAATTATCGAATACGGCGACCAGTACCTAACCATCATCACCCTGCTAAGTATCGGTCTTTTCTGTCAGATGACCATGGAAAAACTCTTGCAGGCTACAGGTAAAACTATCTATTCAATGTATACTCAGGGAATAGGCGCAGTGATAAATATTATCCTCGACCCTTGCTTTATCTTTGGCGTGGGCTTCTTCCCTAAGTGGGGCGTAACAGGTGCGGCTGTGGCTACCTGTATCGGTCAGTTCACCGCTGCAGCCTTCGGACTTTTCTTCAATATGAAGTTCAACAAAGAGATAACCATAAACCTTGTGAAGTATAGACCGCAGGCAAAAATAATCAAGAAGATCTACGCTGTCGGTCTGCCGTCCATCATAATGCAGTCTATCTCTTCTATCATGACATACGGCATGAATAAAATACTTATCGGCTTCTCAAACACCGCCGCCGCAGTTTTCGGTGTGTATTTCAAGCTTCAGAGCTTCGTTTTCATGCCTGTTTTCGGACTTAATAACGGTCTTATCCCTATCGTTGCCTATAACTATGGTGCAAGAAAGAAAAAGCGTATCACAGGTGCAATAAAATACGCCATGATATATTCTGTGTCTATCATGATAGTCGGCACTATCATAATGCAGATTTTCCCTGCACAGCTTCTGAAACTCTTTGACGCAAGCGATAATATGCTAAGCATAGGCGTAACAGCCCTGCGTATAATCAGCACACACTTCTTCTTCGCAGGCTTTGATATAATCATAATTTCATCATTGCAGGCTCTTGGCAGGGGACTTTCCTCTATGCTCGTTTCATTTACAAGACAGCTTGTTGTGCTTCTTCCTGTGGCGTATCTTCTTTCCCTTACAGGCAAGCTTGACGCTATCTGGTGGGCGTTCCCGATAGCCGAAATATTCTCGATCATGGCGTCATTGTTCTTCCTTAGAAGAGCCTACAACACTGAAATAAAACCAATGGCAGACTAACTAGGAGGTATTTTTATGCGGCTTATTTTTATCAGACACGGCGACCCCGATTACGTTCATGATACCCTTACAGAAAAGGGCAAGCGTGAAGCAGAGCTTCTTGCACAGCGTGTAAAGAATTGGGACGTTTCAAAGTTCTACGTTTCTCCCCTTGGCAGAGCACAGCTCACAGCGGAATATTCCCTGAAGCTCCGTGGGGATACCGCCGAAACTCTCCCTTGGCTGAGAGAATTTAACGGCATAATACCCACCTCTGACGGAGGACATCGTATCCCATGGGATATGTACCCCACCGAGTGGGCGGATAAAGAGATATACTATGACCGCAATAATTGGTTCAAGTCCGATTATATGCAAACAGGCAATGTTGAAGAACAGCTTAAATGGGTGCATGAGGGTATTGATAAGCTTCTTGCCGACCATGGTTATATCCACGAGAACGGTATGTTCCGCATTGAAAAGCACAGCGATGAAACCCTTGTGTTCTTCTGTCACTTCGGCGTATCAATGGTGATGATAGGACATCTCCTTGGTATTTCCACCATGAATATGTGGCATGGCTTCAATATGCAGCCTACATCTGTGACAGTCCTCGGCTGTGAGGAGCGTGAGGGCGACTATGGCTTTTTCAGATGCCACGTCATGGGCTGTACAAAGCACCTTGCAGGCGGCAACGAGCCTATCTCCAACGCAGGCTACTTCACCGACGTTTTTCAGGATTAAATAAACCCGTAAGGGTGACTTTTTCGCTCGCATATTATTGCATACAAAAATATCCTCTATCCGCTCTGTTAATTCAGGGCGGTTATTTTATTGTGCGAAACCTTAGTTTAATATAATGTAACAGTCAAAGAAAACGTTTTATTCTAAATATGACTATCATTAGATAACAACATATTCATAATTTGTGAAAAAGCACAACAAAGGCTTCGTGTTTTCGTTGATTTTTTAGCTTGCTTTATGTAAACTAAATGCTTTTACCCCCTTGACTTTATTTTGAAAAGGGCTTATAATATCCCATAACTTAAAAGAGTATGGGTTTCATATTTTATATATGTGCCTATGAGAGCATGAAGTTTAGAAGAATAAAAGGAGAGTGAAAGAATATGTTCCAGCTTCAATGGATATGGCACAATCTGAAAGGCTACCGAAAATTCTATGTAACAGCCCTTGTGCTGTCTATCGTATGCAACGCCTTGTATCTTACCACACCTTATTTCAGCAAAGAGCTTGTGGATAAGTTTCTTTCAAGCAAGGACGCACTTTTTAACCTTGAGCATGAAAGAAAGCTGTTCTGGTTGTTGCTTGCAGGCATGGTGGGCTTTACCTTGGTTAGAACTATCTGTCAGTATACCTGCAACATGACCTATGAATTATCATCCCAGGGCATGATATACAGAATAAGGACACACCTTTTCAGACGTATCGAAAATCAGGATATGGAGTTTTATGACCGCAACCGAACAGGCGACCTTATGACAAGGCTCACAGGTGACCTTGATATGGTGCGCCATGCAGTGGCATTCGTTTTTAAAGGTATGCTTGAATCATGTTCGCTGTTTATAGCCTCATCAGTTTATTTCTTTATGGTAAGCTGGAAAATGGCACTTCTTCTGCTGGCTGTTACACCGTTCATATTCGGCGTGGTGGTGCTTCTTGATAAAAAGGCAAAGCCGGTCTACGTTGACCTCCGTGAAAAGCTGTCCCAAATGAATACAGACGCTCAGGAGAACATCTCAGGCAACAGAGTTGTAAAAGCCTTCGCCCGTGAGGACTATGAGATAGAAAAGTTCCAAAAAGCCAATAAAGAATATTCTGACGCCAACAAAAAAGCGTCACTGCTGTGGCTTAAATTCTTCCCTTATATGGAATCTTTCGCAAACGCCTTGTCAGTTGTAATGCTCCTTGGCGGTGGATTTTTCCTTATAAAAGGGGAAATAACAATGGGCGAGTATGTTGCTATCTCAGGACTTATCTGGGGCATCGCGAACCCTGTCAGAAACCTTGGTATCTATGTGAACGATATGCAAAGGTTCATGGCTTCCGCAATGAAGGTCATCGAGATATACTATGCAAGACCTATCATCACCGACCGTGAAGACGCAGTTGACCAGACAGAAAGGCTTCATGGAGATGTCGAGTTCAAGGACGTTACCTTTAAGTTTGGCAAGCATATAGTCCTTGACGACGTGAACTTTAAGATAAAAGCAGGTCAGACAGTTGCCATAATGGGCGAAACAGGTTCAGGCAAGACCTCGCTTATAAATCTCATACCAAGATTTTATGATACCAACTCAGGAGAAGTCCTCGTTGACGGTGTGAATGTAAGAAAGCGTAAGCTCTCACAGCTCCGCTCACAAATAGGTATGGCAACGCAGGACGTCCTGCTTTTCTCTGATACCATAGACGGCAATATCGCATACGGCGACTCTGATATGTCCGAAGAGGACGTTAAGCACTATGCAAAGCTTGCGGCGGCAAACGAGTTCGTTGAGAAAATGCCTGACGGCTATGAAACTATCGTGGGCGAGCGTGGCGTAGGTCTTTCAGGCGGACAAAAGCAAAGACTTTCCCTTGCAAGAGCCTTAGCCATAAAGCCTGCCATTCTTATCCTTGACGATACCACCTCCGCCGTGGATATGGAAACAGAAAAGTATATTCAGGACAGCCTTAGAAACCTCGATTTCCCATGTACAAAGATAATAATAGCCCAGCGTATCTCCTCCACAAAGGACGCCGACGTGATAATAATCCTTGATGACGGCAAGATAACCGAAATGGGTACTCATGATGAGCTTATCGCCAAAAAGGGATACTATTACGAGGTGTTCAAGCTGCAGAACGATGGCTTCGGAAAGGAGGCGGTCTAAATGGCAAGAAACCGTTATGACGTTGACGAAGTCCTTGAAACCCCATTTGACTTCGCCCACCTGAAACGCTCCTTTGTGTATATCAAAAAATATAAGGGCAAAATGATAACCGCCCTTATGCTCAGCGTGTTCGCCGCAATATCAGGACTTCTCGGACCGCTCATCACCCAGTATGCACTTGATAACACCATTCCGCAGAAAAATATGGGACAGCTCGTCCTGCTAACCCTCGCATTTGTCGGCACTATAGCCGTGTCCATAACATTCTCCACTATCCGTTCAAGGATAATGACAGTTGTTGGTCAGGATATAATCTTCGATATCCGTACCGATCTTTTCAAACATTTGCAGGAGCTTCCATTTGAGTATTACGATAACCGCCCACACGGCAAGATCCTCATCAGAGTTGTAAACTACGTAAACTCCGTGTCGGATATGCTCTCAAACGGTATCATCAATGTTATACTCGAGTGCCTTAATATGCTTTTCATCATGATTTTCATGTTCTTTGTGAATGTGAAGCTGTCATTGGTGGTGCTTTCGGGTCTGCCGATATTTGCAGTCATAATGATGATGATAAAGAAAAGACAGCGTAAAGCATGGCAGGACGTTTCAAACAAATCCTCAAACCTTAACGCCTATTTGCAGGAAAACATCACAGGCGCAAGAGTGACCCAGATATTCACCCGTGAGGAAGAAAATGCCCAGATATTCGACAAACTTTCCGAGAAATATCGTAAAAGCTGGATAAACGCCGTGAAATATTCTAACCTTGTTTGGCCTGCTACCGACAACGTTTCTACTCTTGTGAGAGCCGCAATATTCGTTGTGGGTCTGCTGGTTCTGACCCCTGCGGCAGTGAGCCTTGGAACTATCGTTGCCATGACAAGCTATGCTTCAAGCTTCTGGCAGCCTATCATGAACCTGTCAAACATCTTCAATAACTTCATCAACAATATCGCCTACCTTGAGCGTATCTTTGAAACCCTTGACGAGCCTGCCACTATCGCAGACAAGCCGAACGCTCAGGATATCGGTGATATCACAGGCGAGGTAAAATTTGATGACGTTACATTCAGCTATGAGCAGGGCAAAACAGTTTTGGAGCATATCTCCTTTGACGTTAAGCCGGGCGAAAGCGTTGCCCTCGTTGGACCAACGGGCGCAGGAAAATCTACAGTAGTTTCTCTCCTGTCAAGATTTTATGACCTGGACAGCGGTAAAATAACCATAGACGGCAAGGATATAAGTCAGGCGACCTTGCATTCTCTCCGCTCACAAATGGGCATAATGCTTCAGGACAGCTTTATTTTCAGCGGCACTATTTATGATAATATCCGCTACGGCAGACTTGACGCAACGGAAGAAGAAATAAGAGAAGCCGCAAAGATAGTCTGCGCAGACGAGTTCATAAGCGAAATGAAAGACGGCTATATGACCGAGGTCAACGAGCGTGGCTCAAAGCTTTCAGGCGGACAGAAACAGCTTATCTCCTTTGCAAGAACGCTCCTCTCCGACCCGAAAATACTTGTCCTTGACGAAGCGACTTCATCAATAGACGCACGAACAGAAAAACTCCTTCAGCAGGGACTTCAAAGACTTCTTGTTGGCAGAACTTCATTTATTATCGCACATAGACTTTCCACTATCAAAAACTGCGATAAGATAATGTATATCGACAACAAAGGCATTGCCGAGTGCGGCACTCATGACCAGCTTATCGCAAAGAAAGGCGAATATTACAAGCTTTATACCGCACAGCATATGGACGAATAAAATAGCATAAAAACACGGGCGAACACTGCACCACTGCAATGTTCGCCCATTTGTTATATTTCTTTGTAATTGCGTTTGTTGTCCTTATTTTATCACTATCTTATCCAACGTTTCACCTACCTTGTCATGGATAACAAGGTCGCAGGAGCCGTCCATGGAAGTCTTGTCCCGATTTATCAGCACAAGATTATCCCCCTGAAAATATCTCTCCATCTCCGCCAAATGAACAAAAACCACCATAAATGCGGTGGTTTTCTTTTATATACACGATTTTTACACGATTGTGTTCAATATCTTCACTGCACGTTCTTCCTCTCGTGGGTAGAGGTGCGAGTAGGTGTTCCATGTCATTGATATGTTGGAATGTCCAAGACGTCTTGCTATCTCCTGAATGTTTATGCCCTCATTGGCGAGCAGGGAAGCGTGGCTGTGACGGAAGTCATGAATACGGATACGTTTGACACCTGCCAAGTCTGCAAACTTCTTGTTGGTCTTTTCAAGGGACGTGTCACGGATGGGACGTTCGCCGCCGCAGATGTACATATCATCACTGAACTTTGGCACTGCTTTCTTACAGCGTTCGTAATGTTCTGACAGCACTGCTCTTAACGGCTCTGGTATCTGTATCGTCCGTATGCTTGGCTTGTTCTTTGGCGGCGTGATACGATCACCGCCTTTGAGCTTCTGAGCAATGCTCTTGGTGATGGATATGTAGCCGTCTTTTATATCCGTCCATTGCAGGGCGTATATCTCGCCTTTTCGCATACCCATGTAAAATGCTATGTTGAAAAATACATAGTAGTTCCATTCGTACATTGAACCGCCGTCCTCTGCTTCCTGAGCGTAATTCTTAGCTGCCGATATGTATTTCTTGAACTCGTCAGGCGTGTAGAAAAGCATTTCTTTCTTGGCTTCAAGGGGCGCTTTGAAGTTGCCTGCGGTGATAACAGGATTTTTCGGAATGTATTCCATTTTCACAGCATAGTTCATCATTGCACGAAATTCGCCATAAATGTTCTTTCGTGTGACGATAGCCAATCCCTGTTCTGACAGCTCCTGTTTCCATTTCTGCACCATTGGCACGTTCAGATTATCTATCCTAACGCTTTCAAAGGTGGGCAGGACGTTCTTTCTCAGTATTCTTAGGGACTTGTCCAGTGATGTTTCACGGACCTCTGAACGCTTGGCGGTGATGTACTCCGTGAATAGCTGTCCGATAGTCATTTTTGGAGCTATCTCTTTAGCATTGAGCTTTTGTGTAAGCTGGATTTCAAGCTGCTTAGCCGTCTCTGCACCGAACGCCACACGGTCTATCTGATGAGGCTTTCCGAAACTGTCCGTATAATTGACACGCACACGATATTTTTGCAGACCGTCTTTTCTGATGTTCTTTCCGTTCTTGTCCGTCATTTTGTAGATCGGCATAAATATTCCTCCTATTCTTGACACTTCCTTGAAAGTGTGCTACAATAAAAGGGCAAAATTCGCCCTTTCGTGGTTGAAGTGGGTGTGAATTTGGATCGAGCTGATATTGGTAGTATCCGCTCTGCTCGCCTCTGAGTGTTGGTAGCACTTGGGGGCGAGATTTTTTTTTCTGTCATGTCAGTATTTACAATACTAGCAGGGGATTTTATTTTAACACTCTGCCCTGAGCGTCAGTGAAGTTTCCCTGAAACAAATTTATCATATCAACTATTGCTCCAATAAAGAAACCTCCGAAAGTAAAGAAGTACAGCAAACCTGTGCCAGCTTTGCCTACATAAAATCTGTTCAAACCACCCAAGCCTAAAAAGGTCAGCAAGCAAAGTATTTCAGCTGTGCTTTTGCTCTTAGGGCTTATCTGCTCAACAGGAGCTTGCGGTGCGACCTGCTGGACGTTTGTAACGTATGTGATGTGCTGAACGATATTGCTGTTATGCTCAACGTGGTTATCAATTTTCTGCGGCTGCGGCAGTTCGTGACCGCAATATTCACATACTGCTACGCCTGGTGCGTTTTCGCCTTTACAATTTGGACAAGTCATATTTTTTTCCTCCCTATAAACCGACTTTTGTAAACAATTTATTGAAATCATTTACAATGTCTTAAATTGGTGATATAATGTATTTGTAACCATACAGAAAAATTTCTGTGTGTTATCCCTGCCAGTATTTGCGGTGCTGACAGGGACTTTTTTTATATCACCCTGTTATAATATCCATACAATTCACAAACCTTGACCATAAAATCTTCGGTCACACCGAAAAACTCGGCAAGTTCCCATATTTCAAGGATACCATTTTCAAATGCTTCTATCAGCTCGTCCTCTGTGACGAGCTTTTTTATTGCCCATTTATCCGCACGAAACTCCATTCGAGAACGAAGCTCCAACGTTCTTTCGTTATAAAATGCACCTGTTTCACAATGTCCCAGCTCGTGAGCCATTATGACAGTTTCTTCTGCTCTCGTGGTGATCTTCTTAGAGTCTACCACAATCGCACATCGTCCCCTATCACTAATGGATATGGACTTCTGCTCATTTCTTAGCTTTCCGTCAATAACTATAATGTCTCTGCCCTCCGCAAAATTGCGCAGTTCAGCACTATCCATATGTACCGCCTCTATTCTTTATTTTTCCTATCCTCTCTCATCTGCCGTGCTATCTGAGCGTAATGCTTTACGTCTGCAAGCACATCATCATCAACGTCTGCCGTCCCCCAGAGAGCGAACTTGATGTTATCGTCCATATCCGAACTCTGTGACTCGGTCTTATTGCCTGTCATGAGATAGTCTGTTGAAACGTCAAAAAGTTTCGCTATCTTTGAAATCGCCTCAGAGGAAAGAGTTTTACTTCTACCTTGTTTCAAATCTGTGATAGATCCTCTACTTACCATTGCTTCTTTACACATTGCCGTTATTGAAATTTTATGTTCCTTGCACAGATTTTCAATTCTTATGTACAATTCTGACATAGTTACACCTCAATTTTTGTGCAACCGTACAATCTTACGACATTCCGTAATAAAATTTAATTTAACTATTGACATTTACGGAGAAACGTAATATAATACAAACATAGACAGTACGGAAGAACGTAATAATTTATCTCACAAATACATTGTATTACATTTTTCCGTAAAAGTCAATACTATAATCAGTTGTATTTTTAAATATTGTGCAAAGGTGGTGTTAATTATTAGTGAACGTAAAAGACCGCTGACTGAGTATGGCGTGGAAGTCAAGGTACGTCTTGTTAAGCTCAATAAGACACAGAAATGGCTCATTGAGGAAGTCAAGAAGCTTCTTCCTGAAACTTATCTCGATACATCAAACCTGTATAAGATAATGACGGGTGAGATAAAGTCAAACAAGATTGAAGCGGCTATCAATGAAGTCCTTGACATTAATTATACTCAGAACGCTGAAAATGTCAACAGCTAACAGTCCGATTGAACGGACAGAAAAAAGAGGAGGTACAAGAATGAAACTGTACAAAGTAACAACAGTAGACCAGTATCATTATAAAAGGGTGTTCACAGTAGCAGCAAAGAGTCAGTACGAGGCTCTGACAAAGGCAAGTGTTATTTGTCCCCATGAGAATGTTTTGACTATCGAGGAGGTGGACTAAATGAGGTCACCTGACATTGAAATGGCAGTGCGGCTGTACTATGAAAAGCCCGAAATAACCAATGCGGATATCAAGGAGCTGTTCAGCACAGGTGAAACGCAGACTATCAAGATCAAGAAAGCTGTTAAGGAAGAAATGGAAAAGCGTGGCGTGAAGTCATGGCTGCCGCACTCGGTCAATACCGAGATAGCCTACGAGGTGTGGGGCATTGATATCGACAACTTCGAGAAAAGGCTTAAAAAACTCCGCACGCTTTACGGAAAGGACGTGAGAAAATGATAGCTGTGTTAGAGATAATCAGATGTGCCGCAGCGGTAGCGCTCTTGGTGGTGCTTACAATGTATGTAGCGTACAGGTGGTATGTAAGCGTAAAAGAAACTGCCTACGAGGAAGCAGAGGAGAGCATTAAGCGTGCAGTGAGAGAAGCAGGCAGACCCGTGGTCAAGGTCGAAGTTGAAATGAAAGGAAAGTGGTAATGAGCATCGTAGGAATACTGCTGATAACAATAGCCGTGCTTGCAGGGATAGATGTAGTGATATATCTTGTTCTGAGCGTGGCTGATAGGCACTGGGAGAAACGTTTTGAGAAAGAGGAGGATAAGAACAATGAAAGTTCTGATAGCCTGTGAAGAATCGCAAGAGGTCTGTAAGGCATTTCGTGCAAAAGGGCACGAAGCATACAGCTGCGATATTCAGATGTGTTCAGGCGGTCACCCTGAGTGGCATATATGCAATGATGTTTTGGATATTATCAATGGCAATACCGATTTCTTCACCTGTGACGGCAAGCAGCATACTGTTGAAACATGGGATATGATTATCGCACACCCACCGTGTACATACCTGACGAACGTGGCTACACGCCACTATAGTTTGAAATGCACACCTGCTGAAAAGGTGGTCGAGCGTATGAAACACCGTGAAGAATCAATAGTATTTTTTATGCAGATTGTGTCGGCGAACGCACCAAAAATTGCAGTGGAAAACCCTATAGGGCGTATGAATACTGTATTCAGAAAGGCAGATCAAATAATTCACCCATATATGTTTTCAAACGGACCGGAAGACTCAGAACAGTTTGTCACAAAGGCGACGTGTTTATGGCTAAAGGGGCTGCCTGTCCTACGGCCAACATATACAGGGGACAAGCCTGATAATGGCAAGCTGTTTGGACGATATTCTAATGGTAAATCACGCACATGGGAAGAAACACGTCATTCTGGCAAAGATCGTGCTAAGGTAAGGAGCAAAACGTTTAAAGGTATTGCTTTTGCGATGGCTGAACAATGGGGAAAGATTGAGGAGGACGAAAGCGATGATAGTGATGAGAGAGGTATTTAAGAGGGACAAGCCCCTTGGCAACGGCAGCGGAGCAGTAAGCCTTTGCGTGTTCCATTCAAATGTCAAGCCTGACGAATGCGGTGCGCTGACAGTAACGCCAACGAAGGACTACTGCCGTAGATGTGCATTCTACAAGACCCGTGAGGATTTTGACAGAGGGCTTGGCGATGCCGCAAGGTCGCTCCGTGAGAAAGGGATTGAACCTGTGAAGAAGATGGACTATGACGGCAAGCAGTATATGAGCGTAAGACCTATTGAAAGGGAGAATAAAGATGAATAAGAAATTTACAAACGAAGATATCATAAATGCGGCGAAACATTGTGCGACAAATGCTGACTGCGATAACTGCCCATTTTTCGCTACTTTGGAAATTGAGGGTTGCATTGAAACTTTCACACGATACATAGTGAACAACACAAAAAACGAGCCTGCACTGTCTGCCAACAGCACAAGCTCGGAGGTGGTATCAAAAGATACCGATAACATACAACTTGATGATAGCACAAAAGAGCAGATTTGTCAAGCATATGATACCGTAGACGAAGCCTGTACAGATATAATCGATATCTACGAAGGAATGCCGGCATGTGAGCGTAGAGCTTTTGATATCGGAGAAGTGTACGGAAAAATATGCAGCACAAGGGATAAGCTTGAAAATATGAGAGGAGCGAACTAAAATGTCAGTAAAAATAAACTCACTTGAATTTGAGAACGTAAAGAAGATAAAAGCCGTACAGCTTGAGCCTGCAAAGAATGGGCTTACTGTTATCGGCGGTAAGAACAGGCAGGGCAAGACCTCTGTGCTTGATGCTATCGCTTGGGCGCTTGGGGGAGATAAGTACAAGCCGTCCTCTCCTCAGCGTGAGGGGTCTGTTGTCGAACCGCACTTGAAGATCACCCTCGACAACGGTATAGTAGTGGAGCGTTCGGGTAAGAACAGCTCTCTCAAAGTCACCGACAGCACAGGTAAAAAAGGCGGTCAGCAGCTTTTGAATAGCTTCGTTGAGCAGTTTGCACTTGACCTGCCTAAGTTCATAAATCAGTCAAGCAAGGAAAAAGCTTCAACTCTGCTGAAAATAATCGGTGTGGGTGATACGCTCTATCAGTTGGAACATAAGGAACATTCCCTCTATGACCAGCGTACTGCTATCGGCAGGATAGCTGACCAGAAGTCTAAGTTCGCAAAGGAAATGCCTGTGTATGCAAATGTCCCTGCCGAGCCTGTTTCAGCCTCAGAGCTTATCAGACAGCAGCAGGATATACTTGCTCGCAACGGCGAAAATCAGCGTAAGCGTGACCAGAAAGAATACTACGAAAAGCAGTTGGAGATTGCTAAGTCCGCCTATGAACGTGCAAAAGCAAGCTATGAAGCGGCAGTGAACAACTTCAAGCTTGCAAGCCTTGACGCTCAAGACCTTGTGGACGAAAGCACAGCGGAGCTTGAAAAGAACATCTCAGATATCGAGGAGCTGAACAAGAAGATAAGGGCAAATCTCGACAGGGAAAAAGCTGAGATAGATGCTGAGGACTACCGTTCACAGTATACATATCTCACTGAGCAGATAGAGGGCGTAAGACAGGCTAAAACTGACCTGCTCAAAAATGCCGACCTGCCCCTTGAGGGGCTTTCAGTTGAGGACGGAGAGCTGCTGTATAACGGGCATAAGTGGGACAGTATAAGCGGAGCAGAACAGCTTATCGTCGCTACCTCTATCGTGAGAAAGCTCAACCCTGACTGCGGTTTCGTACTTTTGGACAAGCTTGAACAAATGGATACCGACACCCTTGATGACTTCGGCAAGTGGCTCGAAGCACAGGGCTTGCAGGCGATAGCCACAAGAGTTTCCACAGGTGACGAGTGCAGTATCATAATCGAGGACGGCAGGTCAATGGACAATGATAAGGAAGAAAACACAGAAACGAAAACTTGGAAAGCAGGTGCATTTTAATGTATGAGATAACATCAGGAGTTGTAAGCTCCGCACAGAAAGTCGTGATATATGGTCCTGAGGGCATAGGCAAATCCACCTTTGCGGCTCAGTTCCCCGACCCTGTATTTATTGATACTGAGGGCAGTACAAAGAAGCTGAACATCAGACGTTTCCCTAAGCCAACAAGTTGGGAAATGCTCAAAAACGAGGTAAAGGAAGCTATGAACGGCAGGCTCTGCAAGACCCTTGTCATTGATACATTTGATTGGGCTGAACAGCTTTGCATTGAAACGATCTGCTCGGCACATCAGAAAAAAGGCATTGAAGATTTCGGCTACGGCAACGGCTATGTTTACGAAAAAGAGGAGATAGGCAAGTTTCTTAATCTCTTGCAGGAGGTAGTTGATAGCGGTATCAACGTTGTGCTCACGGCTCACGCTCAGATGAGAAAGTTTGAACAGCCTGACGAGCTGGGTGCTTATGACCGCTGGGAACTGAAACTCGGCAAGAAAACTTCTTCTCAGATATCGCCTCTTGTGAAAGAATGGGCAGATATGGTGCTGTTTGCAAACTACAAAACATATGCAGTAGCTGTGGATAAGGATGGCAAGAAGTTCAAGGCTCAGGGCGGTGACCGTGTTATGTACACCACACATCACCCTTGCTGGGACGCTAAAAATCGTGACGGACTTCCGTCTGAAATGCCTTTTGAGTATAGTGGCATAGCTCACCTGTTTGCGTATACACAGCCTGCTGAAATGCCTAAGCCTGTGCCGATGCCAAGACGTGTGCAAGAGCAGCTTGCACAGCCGAAAGCAGCACCGCAGCCACCTCATAAGACATCAAACGCAGTGACATTGCAGCAGGCTCAGCCGACAGCTGCACCAAAGGCAGAAGAACCTCTTACTGATCTCAGCGGCTTTGAGGACGTTGCACCACCTATCGTTATCCCTGATGGCATACCGAAAGCGCTTGCAGACCTTATGAGAGCCAACAACGTAAGCGAATCGGATATACGTCTTGTGGTATCTCAGAGAAACTATTTCCCTTATGATACTCCTATCACAAACTATCCTGACGACTTCGTGCAGGGCTGTCTGATAGGCGCTTGGGAGCAAATGCTGCCACTTATCAGAGAAAATCAGAAAGTACCATTTTAAAAGGAGGACAACACTATGGATAATTTTATGGAATACGGCTGGGAAGATGAGATAGTCAACGAGGGTGGGGACTTTGTCCTGCTCCCTGAGGGGGACTATGACTTCACCGTTGCAAAGTACGAACGTGCAAGACACGAGGGGTCGGCAAAAGTGCCGCCCTGCAATATGGCAAAGGTCACATTCACCATTTGGGGTGCAGAGGACAGCGTGGAGATAACAGAGAACTTCTTCCTTTGCAACAAGTTTGAGTGGAAGCTCTCAGCACTTTTCCTGGCTCTCGGGCTAAAAAAGCACGGTGAGCCGCTGAAAATGAACTGGAACGCCATCACAGGCAAAAAGGGCAAGTGTCACGTCTACGTTGACAACTACAAGAACAAGGACGGTGAGGACAGGCAGTCCAACAAGATTAAAAAGCTCTATGCCTATGACGAGAATGTTACTACCGTTCAGCCTGCTCAGACGCAGACACCACAGTATAGTCAGCCTGCTCAGACAGGTGGCTGGAAAGCCGGTGCGTTCTGATGATGAACTTAAGACCATATCAAAACGAGGCTAAGTTTGCTATACTCGAACAATGGTCTGAGGGAATAAACAAAGTCCTTGCAGTTCTGCCCACAGGAACGGGAAAGACAATACTTTTCTCGGCTGTTACGGAAGAATGTGTGCGGCAGGGTAAGCGTGTGCTTATCCTTGCCCACAGGGGCGAGCTGCTTGACCAGGCGGCGGACAAGCTTATGAAGTCAACAGGGCTTGGCTGTGCCACCGAGAAAGCAGAACAAAGTTGTTTAGGCTCTTGGTATCGTGTAGTAGTAGGCTCAGTTCAGACCCTTATGCGTGAGAAAAGGCTCAAAGGCTTTTCGGAAAATTACTTCAATACCATTATCATTGACGAGGCTCATCACGCTATCTCAGACGGCTATCAGAGAGTGCTTGACCATTTTCCTGAAGCTCAGGTACTCGGGGTGACGGC
>OHQE01000559.1_pt1 | contig 16082 bp, 17 predicted proteins | sample 1577931 | NCBI WGS metagenome assembly OHQE01 (sample SAMEA3879552, study PRJEB24766) | human gut metagenome | biome: human-associated habitat; feature: feces | place: USA | collected 1985/1987 | reverse complement strand
CTAAACGGCTGCTGGTCATCGTCGGGCCGACGGGTTCGGGCAAAACGGATTTGAGCATCCGTCTGGCCAGCCATTACGCCGCTCCGATCCTTTCGACCGATTCCCGGCAGGTTTACCGAGGTATGCCGATCGGCACGGCGCAGCCCACTTTCGATCAGCTTCAAGCGGTTGAGCATCATTTTATTGCATCTCATGACATAAACGACAACTTGAACTGCGGCGAATATGAGACGCAGGCGTTGGCGCGTCTCGGCGAACTGTTCGCCGCACACGATTACGTCGTGGCCGTCGGCGGCTCCGGACTCTATGTCCGCGCCTTGTGCGAAGGCATGGACGACCTTCCGCAGGCCGACGAAACCTTGCGGCGGAATCTCGCCGCGCGGCTGGCGTCCGAAGGCGTGGAGAGGCTCGCCGAAGAGCTTCGGACGCTCGATCCGGCCTATTACGCCGAAGTGGACCGCAGCAATCCCGCGCGTGTCGTCCGGGCTTTGGAGGTTTGCCTGCTGACCGGACTGCCCTATTCGCAGCTGCGGACCGGCATGCGCCGCGAGCGCTGGTTCGACATCGTGAAGGTCGGCGTCGATATGCCCCGCGGGGAGCTGTACGACCGGATCAACCGCCGTGTTGACCGGATGCTTGCCGACGGACTCGAAGCCGAAGCGCGCGCCGTGTATCCCTACCGCAGTCTCAATGCCCTGCAAACCGTCGGTTACCGCGAGTTTTTCGACTATTTCGACGGGCGTATTTCGTACGACGAAGCTGTCGAACTCATCAAGCGCAATTCGCGCCGCTATGCCAAGCGTCAGCTGACGTGGTTTCGCCGCGACGGTGAGATCCGCTGGTTCCGGCCCGACGAAACCGACGCGATTATAAGTTACATAGATTTTGGTAAATCGTAAAAAAATAGTACTTTTGCCGACGTCTTTCGCCGAAAGACAGTGGCTCGGATGGTGGAATAGGTAGACACGCCGGACTTAAAATCCTGTGACCAGCAATGGTCGTGCGGGTTCGATTCCCGCTCCGAGTACGCAAATCTCCGGTCAATCGACTGATTGACCGGAGATTTTTTTTCTGCCGCGAAGATGGCTGCATTTCCGGGGCGGACCTTCTTACGGTGCGGGATTAAAGTAATGTAACGACTTGATTTATATGGTAGTTACATTTTTGTATAGGAGAGTAGGTAACGAGAAGGCAACGGTTTGTTTTCAGCTTCTTGCGCTCAAATACCGCATTTCAAATAACCTATCGCAAGATACGAAAAATTTTCGAGATGGGCAAATTAGGCAGGGTCAACCGGCGAGTGCAATTTTAAGAAATTAGTTTAAAGAACTTTTTTAGACGAAGAAAATTTTAATTTTCCCGATGTCTTCTGTTCATTGTATTGCACTTGTTTAATAAACTCTTCCGTTAACACAAAGAAATCTGCCCCATTCAGTATATATTGCCTGATGGTTTATTCTGATTTTCAATTGCCCCTTTTCTGTCAGGGGAAGCATATGAATCGACAAAACATACTTTTGTACCGATAGTTTTTGCAATTTTCTTATGACAAAAGAATTCGCTGCCATGGTCGCTGTGTCGCAATGGTCGGGGACGGCATCAACGACAGTGCGGCGCTGGCGCAGGCCGATCTGGGCATTGCCATGGGGCAGGGGAGCGACATTGCGATCGACGTGGAGAAGGTCACGATTCTTTCGTCCGACCTGACGAAGATCGCCGCGGCGGTCCGCCTTTCGGCCGCGACCGTGCGCACCGTTCGGCAGAACCTTTTCTGGGCGTTTATCTACAACCTGATCGGCGTGCCTGTCGCCGCTGGCGTGCTCTATCCGCTGACCAGGTTTCTGCTCAATTCGATGCTCGTCGGGGCCGCCATGGCCCTGAGTAGTGTGAGCGTTGTGGCCAATAGCCTGCAGCTGAGTACAAAACGGCTCGGCACGAAAGCCGTCCATAAAATAAATACAGAATTTATAACCAAAAAACAAACAGCCATGAAAAAAGAGTATCGTATCGAAGGAATGATGTGCAACCACTGCCGGATGCATGTCGAAAAGGCCCTGAACGGCATCGAAGGTCTCCGTGCCGTTGTTACTCTCGATCCTCCTGCCGCGACGGTCGAATTCACTGGGCGGGAGCCGGAGCTGGCCGAATTGCAGCGGGTGCTGGGCGAAGATTATAAGATCACGGAGCGTTGAAACCCCGGTCTCGGAGCGGCCGCTATCCATCTATAAAGGTATTGCGGCTCCTGAAAACCCCTAAAATTAGGTATTGCCGTTCCCGGCGTAATGTCGTTTCTTTGTATTACTAAAATCTGCCGAGACGCTGCGGGACGGCCCGTTGCGCCGAATGCGGAAAACGAAGAAAAAATTCAAACCGATTATGAGACATTTCGTTTATTGTGCGGCGCTTGCAGCCGCCGTATTTTTCCTTGCTGGGTGCGGCGGGAACCCGAATAAAAAGAACGCTTCGGAGACTCAAACCTCAGAAACGCAGAGTTCCGTCATGGAGGTCGATAACCTGCTCGCCGATGCTGAGAAGTTGACCGGCGGCAAGGTGACGGTCGAGGGCGTCTGCACGCATATCTGCCGCCACGGGGGCCGCAAGATTTTCCTAATGGGAACCGACGATACGCAGGTGATCCGCATTGAAGCCGGAGAGAAGATCGGCAGCTTCAAGCCCGAATGCGTGAACAACGTCGTGCGGGTGACGGGCACGCTGGTCGAAGACCGGATCGACGAGGCTTACCTTGCCGAGTGGGAGCTGCGGCTCAAGGACCAGATCGCCCGGCAGCACGGCGAGGGCGAAGCCGGATGCAGCGCCGAACATCAGGCCCGCGGCGAATCGGTTGCCAGCAGCACCGAAAAGCGTATCGCCGACTTCCGTGCCCGTATCGCCGACCGCAAAGCCAAAGAAGGCAAGGAATACCTTTCGTTCTACCATGTGGACGGCGGGAGTTATGAAGTTTTGAAATAAGAAGTTTTGCACGTCATGGGGACACGGTCGTTTATGTCCGCCGTGAGGAAATGGAGCAGGCCCGTTCACCGCGACCTCTCCTTTTTCTTTTCGGGCGTACTGCTGATTTATGCGGTTTCGGGCTTCATGCTCAACCACAAACGCGATTTCAATTCCGATTATTCGGTGCGCCGGACCGAGCTGGTCTTCGCACAGGAGATACCGCGCGCCGAGCAGGAGTGGACCCGTGCGCGGGCCGAGGAACTGCTCCTGCGCGTCGGCGAGGAGGGCAATTACCTGAAACATTACTTTCCCGAACCGGACCGGTTGAAAGTCTTTATCCGGGGCGGCTGTTCGCTGACGGTCGATCTGGCGTCGGGACACGCCGTCTACGAGTCGATCCGCAAGCGGCCCGTGCTGAGCAGTCTGAACCGGCTGCATTACAATCCGTCGCGCTGGTGGACGGTCTTTTCGGATGTCTTTTTAGCGGGATTGATCGTAATCGTGCTTTCCGGGCTGGTGATGATGCGCGGCCCGAAAGGATTGCGGGGCCGCGGAGGCGTCGAGCTGATCGCGGGGATTCTGATTCCGCTGCTGTTTATTTTCCTGACCTGATCCGGGAAACTGCGTGTGATAAAAGGGCGGCCGTCGAAAACGTCCGCCCTTCTCTTGCGTATGGGTTTGTTGTCATCGTTTTGCCGTGCCGAATACCAGCAGCGGGACGAAGAGGAAGAGTCCGAACAAGACGACGCCGACGGTCTGCCAGAGCCGTCCGCCGGGCGATCTGCGGCGGATGAGCGCATAGAACGCGCCGAGCGCGAGTCCTAGCCAGAGGGCCTGAAACGACACCTCCGCAATCCGGGGCTTTACGTAGCCGTCCAGCGGCGAGGTGAACGACAGTTCGAAGGGAAACAGGTATTTTGCGTACTCGGCCCATGCCTGCGGTTTCTCTTCGGGGCGGTATTCGTCCGCCAGTGAATAGTCGCGGGCGTTCACGGCGACATAGCGTTTCGATTCGGCGCCTTGGATGGTGACCGTCCAGTAGAACATGTCGCCGATGATCATCATGTTCTCCCGTGTGGGGCCGAATTTCCCGACGGGAATCTCGTGCAGTTTGTAATCCTCCGCACCGAGCGTATAGAAACGCTTTTCGCTGTCCACCAGAAAACCGAGACTTTTGCGGTCGGCGAACTCCGTGACGAAAATCTGGCCGATTTGCAGCGAGTCCGCAACGTCGGTACGGCGCACGAACGGGCGGCCGCGGACCTGCTTCATGTGGTAGACGCGCAGCGCGTCGTCCACCAGCAGGTAGCCGTTGTCGTACCGCTTGCGCGTCGAGGGGTTGCCGGAGACGACGCGGGCCGGGAACGAAAATCCCTTGTCCCGCAGGACTTTGGTGAATGCCGCGCTCTTCTTTTGGTCGATGGTGTTGGTCTCCATATCGACGAACTCGATTCCCTCGCCGGTGATGCGGAACACGTCCGTCGCCGGTTCTAAATCGATGCGGTCGGGCATCGATTCCAGCAGTTGATAGACCGTCGGTCTGCGGCGGTTGATTTCGCCGGGCGACGTGCGGAACATGAAGTTCGTGCGCTCCACGTCGCGCGATTCGACCGCCACGCCCTCGATTTCGGACGGAAACCTCCCTTCGGCGGCGAGTTGGCGGTAATAGAACGTCGGCAGGATACTGTCGAACTGCTGCTGGGTGTAGGTGTTGCCCTGCAGATCGCGTCCGGCGACGTTGTTTTCGCGGTCGAAATCCACCGATGCGAATCCGTGCGTCACGCAGCTGTAGAGCGTGAACGGCGACCACGAAGGCGATGCGAACACGAACGCGTAGCACCACGGCAGCAGCCATGCCAGCAGAAGCGCCGCAAGGAGGATTATTCCGGTTTTGATACTCTTTATCATAGATTTGTCGTTTTGCGGGTTAATCCTGACATCCCTGCTTGAAACGGTATACCGAAAGCAGCGGGAAGAACAGCGAACATACCAGCAGCAGCGCCAGCCACGGCAGCATGCCGTCGTAGGCCTGCGGGGTGTCGGAGAGGAAGAAGATCCGGCAGACGCCCACGGCGATCAGCAGATTCGCCAGCCGCCGTTTCCATGTGGGTTCGAGACAGATCCATGCCGTCAGCAGGTAGAGCGTCAGCCCGGCCAGATACCACGGCAGCGCCGTCAGCAGAATCCGCGCGACCAGTTCGGGCGCCAGCAGGGCGTGGAAGTACCCCCACAGCACGGCGGTTTGCACGATGAACAGCAATGCCAGCGCTCCCAGCCCGATGCCTGACATCAGCAGAATCATCTTCCACTGTGGAAAGGGCAGGTGAAGCGTCAGCTTCAGCCGTTTCTGGGCCATTTCGGGGACGAACTGAACCACTGCGAGCAATACGCCCAGCAGGGCCGGCAGGTATTGGAGAATGTCGATGAAGACAACTTCCTTTTCGAGCATCACCTCCCAGACGTGCGCCGCACCCTTGAAGGTTATCACCCGTTGGACGCGCAGCAGCGCATAGGCGGTGGCTCCGAAGAGGAACAATGCGCTCAGCGGATAGAAGCAGCGCATTTTGATCCACTCTTTGTAGAATATGGCTTTGATCATAATTCGGGTTTAGTATTTTCCGGTCAGTCCGATGAAAGCGTCTTCGAGGTTCAGCGTTTCGCCGCGCAGGTCGCTGCAGACAATGCCCGCGCGCTCCAGCACGCCCTGTACCGTCGCAGGGGAGTCGAACGAATAGAGTTCGGCGCGCCCGTTCACGACGCTCGGGTGGTAGAGGCCGTCGCCGGCGGGGATCGTGACGTCGGCGCCCGGCGTGAAGGTGTATCGCCGGAACGTGCCGAGCAGTTCGCCGACGGGCATCTGTACCAGAATGCTTCCGTAATCCATGATGATACAGTCGTCCACGAGCTTTTCCATGTCCTGAATGATGTGCGAGGTAAGGAAAACGGTCTTCTCCTCGCTCTGCGCATAGTCGCGCAGGTATTCTACGAACAGGCGGCGGTAACCGGGGTCCAGTCCCATCGAGAAGTCGTCAAGCACGAGCAGATCGGCGTTCTGGGCGAGAATCAGCCCTAAGGCCACCTGCGAACGCTGTCCGCACGACATGCGCGAGATGCGCTGCCGGGGCGCCACCTTCAGCATTTCCATCAGTCCGTAATAGGCGTCGCGGTTCCAGCGGGGATAAAACCGCGCATAGAACCGTTCGATCTGCTCGATGGTCATGAAGGCGTACTGCACGTGTCCCTCGATCAGCAGGGCGATCCGGGCGCGGGTTTCGGGCCGCATCGTGCGGATATCCTCGCCGAAGATCAGACACTGTCCGGCGCGCGGTTGGAGATAGCCGCTCAGAATGTTGATGGTCGTGGTTTTTCCGGTGCCGTTTTTACCCAAAAGTCCGAGGATCCGCCCGCGCGGAACCTCGAAACTCAGGTCTTTGTATATCAGCCGCTCCCCGTAACAATGGGTGAGGTTGCGGCATTCGATGACAGAATCGGTCATAAAGAATGGTCGTTCTTCCGGCTTACTTGATCAGCGACGCCTTCGTATTGGACTCGAAGTCGTTGGTCGAGTTGTTCGAGTCGATGAGTTTGCCGTCGGAACCGGTCTTGCGGATCACCGACTTGCCGAAGCGGTAGGCATCTCCGTCGGCCGTACCGCACCATGCGTAACCTGCGTCGAGCGAAGCGTCCCACGGGGCGATGTAGTATTCGTCGCGGCAGCCCGTGTTCACGGCGTCGAGCACCCATTCGTTAGGCACGCGGTAGCAGTTGCGCAGCGGCATCGTGTAGTCCGAGCCGTTCGGGGAGTGGAAGATATACTGGGCGTCTTCGAGCGGGTATTCGGCGAGGAACTGCTTTGCAGTCAGGCCGACGGGCGGCATGGCGATAGCCACGGCGTTGAAGCCGCGGTTGTGGAGCACTTGGACCGTCAATGTCGAAGCGTACCATTTGTCGAGGTTGGGCACGTCGGGGTTGTCGATATCCAGATAGTTCTCGTTCGACGAAACGTCGTACCACTCGAAATCGGCTTTCGTGGCGTCCCACGAGTTCGGGTTGCCGATGGTGTGGTTCTGGGCGTTGTTGACGACGATCAGCGACTCGCCGGCTTTGACCAGCACATCCTGTCCGTTGCCGGGAATGCAGTAGAACGCATTGCCCGCACAACACTCCTTGCGGAAGTCCTTGCCTTCGATCATCTCGCTGTCCATGCCCGAATTGAGTCCGCTCGAAAGGATCAGCATCATGCCGTCGGCATAGAGGTCTTCGTCGGAGTTGTTACGGATCTTGATGTACTGGTCGCCCAGCCACCTGTCAGGCTTTCCCGTTTCGGGAAGCGCCGTGCCTGTGAAGTAGATCTCCTCGATCACGAATTCGCCGGCTTGCAGCGTGATGTCGCTCTGTTTGATGGTTACGGTCGCCAGAACGGTGCTCTTGCCGCTCCGCGTCACGTTCACGACGGTCGAACGTTCCGTCCCCGTTTCGTTCTCATCGACGGACAGCACCAGCGCTTTGCCCGAAGATTCGGCTTCATTGATCTGAACCCACGACGCAGCATCGGCGGGAATATTCACGTCGAAATTTTCCTCGGGCACGTTTACCAGCACATTGCCGCCGAGCGCGCGCAAGATTTCGGATACGACGACGGGATTGACCGTTTCTTCGGGATCGTCGGTGCAGGATGCGAAGCCCGCTGCGAAGAGGGCCGTGGTGAGAATTAAGAAAAGCTTTTTCATAATTGGTTTTTATTATTGGTTTGACAAATATTGGTTCGATCGTTTAGAGCAGGATGCCGAACGTCGCCGTCAGAACGTGTTCGGACAATCCTCCGCTGTAAAACCGGGGCGTCCACCCCGCCTCGGCGAAGCAGGCCAGATTCCGGCTCAGGCGGCGTTCGGCCCGCAGGGACACCTCGGGGGCGACGGCCCGGCCGCTCAGCCGCGCCGCCGTGTAAGTCAGGTATTCCGAAATGTTGTTCAGCACGTTGCTGAGCGAAACCTCCTCGTCGGGCGAGACGTAACAGCCGATTCCTGCCGTCGCTTTCACGCGCCACTGCGGACGGAGCCATTCTGCGCTGCCGCGTACCGCTCCGCAGAACTGCGCGAGCCGCATCCGCCGTGCCGGATAGGCGTACGTGGCCGTGGACTGCCGCCATTCCGCGCGGGGACTGAGCATGTAATTCACCGTGCCGCGCCGCCATTCGACGGTCGCTTCGGCGTCGGCGTGCCAGATACGGTTCTTATACATCGCCTGTTCATCGACGATGACGCTGTGTCCCGTACGGTCGGCTATCATTTCGATACTGCGGCGCAGTTCATAGCCGCCTCCGGCGCGCAGGCTCCAGCGGCCGCTGCGGTAGGCTGCGGAGAGGGTCGCCTGACGGGTTTTGAGCCGGGTTATGGGGACCGTGTTGTTGGATTTGTTGAGCCGCTCCGTCGTAAGGCTTTCGAATGCGGCACGGGCATACCAGCCTTTCGCGTGCCGCGGCATGAGCTGTGCCGCCAGCAGACAACCCTTTCCGTCATAGCCGATGTTGAAACTCTCGCTGTTCAGTGAATAGCGGGTGTAATAACTGCCCAGTCCGGTCATATACAGCTCGGAAGAGCTGGCGCCGGGCGGATAGAAAAAGTCTATGTCCTGATCCTGTTTATAGAGCCGCCCCTGCAGGTCCAGCCCCAAAACGTACTGAGGGAACTGCATGCCTACGCCGAGTTTGATCGTGAAATCCGACACGACGTTGTGGGGCCGCGGATCGACCTGACGGTATTCCTGTCCGGCGCGGTAGTCGCCCCGGATCGCAAGGTCGAAGCGTCCCACCCGGTGGACATAGCCGCCGCCGAAAGCATATTCCTCGGTCGAGAGGTTTCCTCCGGCGGAATCCGCCGTGATGCAGGGATAGAGCAGCAGGTAGTCGGCCGTGGAGTTCCAGCAGACGTTGCGGCGGTTGCCGCGGACGTACCGGGCGTCTGCCCACGTTGCCGACCGCTCGCTGAACCGCCGGTAGCTTTCGGCATAAAATCCCCCGTCGAAGGCTCCGTCGCCCAGCGGCTGCAGCAGCGCCTCCTGCTCACGGCGCAGGTCGATGCGGAGCGAGATCTGCGAAAGCGACTGTTCGCTGCGGTAGAGCATCATCGCGGGCGACTCCGTATGAAATCCGGCTACGGCCCGTTCGTCCTCCGCGCTGAAAACGGAAGAACGCTCCAATACGCCGAGCGTATCGCGCTGGGCGGAAGCGGCGGCGGGCAGCAGCGCCAGTATCGACAGGAAAAGGGCCTTCATCATCGTCAGATCGATTTTAGTAACAACACGATCGATTCGCTGTCCTCTACCCAAGTCATTGCTGCTGGAATCTGATTGTAATCCGTGCAGCGCAGAATCTTCTTTTCTCCGGTCGAATAGGTCGCGTCGGCTTCGACGATGAACGTGTAAACCCCTTTGCGGAGCCGTATTGTCGCGCTGTTCTGTTCGGCGGCGGGAAATGGCACCCGCTCTCCGGAGTTGATATTGTCGAAGTAGGAGATGTCCGTGCGTATTTCCAGTTTTTCGACGGGGCGGCTGTCCGGCATCACGAACCGGATGGACAGTTCGGTGAAAATCGAATCGTCTTTTTCGCAGGCCGAAAACAGCAGTGCGGAGAGCAGAAACAGGGTCCGTATGGTAGATTTCATCATCATCGCATTACAGTTTGAAGTTGAGTTCCATGCCGAAATAGGGGCTGGAATAGCGGCGTACCAGTGCGCTGGTCTCGTTTCTGTACGAAGGACTGTATGTGAACAGCCGGTTTACGAAAATCGCAATGTTGAGCCGGTCGCGGTAAAGCCGTTTCGAGATTTTGAGATTGACGTTCATACTGAAAGGCGTGAGACGGTAGAGATAGGCTTCTTTCGATACGTTGTCGTGGATCATATGCTGCAAAATACCGTCGGCTGCCGACTCGGCCGTAAACGGATGTTCCTGTAACTGCAGGTCGAGGTAGCTGGTCGGCGCAGGATTGCACCATTCGGCCTTCATGCCGGAAAACCACTGGCATTGGAACGACGTGGAGAAAATCAGCCCCAGTTTGGGAATCTGGGTGTCGAGCAGGAAATTGGTGTTGCATACTTCGTGAAACGTGTTGTCGTCCTGATCGTAAAGCCCGATGTAAGGATAGGGCGTCCCTTCTGCGAGCTGTACGGTCGTCAGGACGTACTGGGGTTCGCTGTTCTCATAGCGGGTTTTGAAATAGGCGCCCGAGACGATGAGTTTCGTGGCCAGCGCCCGGATGCGCCGCGTGGAGAGCGAGAATTCGATGCCCTGCTTGAATGTGCGGCTTCCGTTGGTCTTGACGCCGACGGTCTGGAATACCGTTTTGTCCTTGTAGGGAAGCCATTCGAGCTGCGGCGGTCCGGTGAACTCCATATCCTTGAGCGGTCCGGTGTCGTATTCGCGGTAGGTCCGGGTGAGTACGTCGGTCGAGGTGCGGAATCCCGAGGTCATATTCTCCCGGAAATAGGTTACCGACAATCCGTATCCGTTCCACTCCGCATTGCCGCGCACCTCCCATTTGAAGTTCCGCGCCGCCTTCAGGTCGTAATTGGTGGGGTCGTGCTTGAAGACTTCCACATTGACACGGCGTTTCGATTCGTCGTCCGCCGGGAAATAGTTGAGCCGCGTGTAATAGGAGTAGTCCGGTTCGGGGAAGAGCTGGTCGAGCGTAGGCGTTTTGGTGTGCCATCCCGCGCCGCCCGCGAATGTGATGCGCATCGGGTCGCCTGCCATGTCGAACGCCGGAAGCGTCACCGAGAGGTTGGCACGCGGATCGAAATGGAATTTGCCCTGCAGGGTGTAACGGCTTCCGAGATTGGCCATGGCCGGCCATTATCTCGATCCGCCACTCGCCGGCCGTAATCGTCGTATTGTCCTCCAGAAACGCCGAGAGCCGGTGCAGCGCCGGCAGGGCGTCGTAACGCCGCGGATGGGAACTCATCAGGTCGGTAAATGGGCGCGTCACGTCGTAAAGCAGACCGCCGCCGTAATTTTTCGACATGTTCCATTCGGCTCCGATGCGGATCGTGTTGCGGCTCAGCGGGGTGTCGGCTCCCAGCAGGGCTACCGCCTTGGCGTTGGCGTAGAACGGTTTGTTGTCCACCTGCAGGGTCGCTTCATAGCGGACCGGCAGCACTTCCATATCGAAGACGCCCTCTTCGACTGCCGTGCGTATAGGGACGTTGCCGCTGTTCGCTCGGTAACGCCAGCGGTCGATCAGGTCGAATTCGGAAGAGACGGAAGCGGAAAAATCGAAGCTGCGGAAAAAATTCGCACCCTTGGATTCGGCGGTGAAATTCACCGCCGCGACGACGTTGTTGTAACTCGATTTGTAGCGTTCGAGGGGGATGCCCGCCGGGCCTTCGTCGATATCCCGGTCGCTTTTTTGGCGGTCGAAAGAGCCGGTGTAGTCGAGCGATCCGCCCAACGTGTAACGGTAGGCCGAGGTGCTTTCCCAGCGTTTCTTCATGCGCCACGATCCGGTCGCACGCTGGTAGTTCTGGCGCGTATTGCGCGGGTCGTCGTGGGAGTTGAGCCATGTCGCGCCGACGTTCATCGTCAGCAGGTCGGCCGGAGCGCCCCATTCGAATCCTTTGCCGACATAGAGCAGCTGGCTGCCCAGATCCGCTTTGAAGCGGGCTTCGAGGTTGCGGCCTCCCTCCTTGCGCTTGATCTTGATCAGTCCGCTGGTCAGATCGCCGTATTCGACCGACGGAATGCCCTGCTGAATCTCTACCGAAGCTATTTCATCGGTCGGCATCGTGCGCATGTCGACGCCTCTGTTCAATGAAATATTATTGCCGACGGTCGTTCCCGAATTGTATGTCATGCCCGCGTCGTTCGACATCGGAATTCCGTCCATGACGAACGAAACGCCGAGCGATGTAGTCTGGTAATCGCTGTTCGAGGTGCCGATCTCGCGCAGATGAATGTGGTTCGAGGAGGAAAACGAGGGGTCGGAGGCCCGTCCGCCGGGCAGCAGTTCGAGCAGGTCCCCGAAACTCGACGGCTGGATGTGGTTCATCGCGTCCCGGCCGATATGCACGCCCGAGACCGGTCCCCGCACTTGGGTCGCCGTGATTACGACCTCGCGGATCTGCGTGTCGCTTGTCCGGAGCCGGACGGTCCGCAGCATGTCGCTGCCGCTGACGGGCCGTACCTCCATCCGTTGGGAGACATATCCGATATATGAGATATCCGCATTGTAGGTATTCGCGGGCAGGGTGAAACGTGCCCGGCCCTCCTCATCGGTCGTCGTCGCGTAGGCCTTTCCCCCCCCCGACATAGGAGTCAGCGCCACCGTAGCATACGCCAGCGGATTGTGCAGGGAATCGGTAACTTCGAACGTGATCCCGGCGTCGGGCCGGCCGGACTGCCCGTACGTGTACGCAGGCAGCAGGATAAATAGCAAATATTTCAGGAGTAGCCGCATAGTTCTGTTTTCACGGGACAAAAGTATAGCGCCCCGGCATATGCGGCAATCGCCATATCTTGGTAAATTGCATTGCAATCATCACCAATTAATAATGAGTTGCGTTCGTGCGGCATCCCATCATAATGCTATCCGGCCGCGCCAAAACCCCTAAAATCCGGTATTGACGATCCGGTGGGAATGCTGTTTCTTTGCCGTAAACCAAAAACGACGAAATTATGACTGGTATCTTTTTCGGCAGTACGATGGGCACGACCGAGGCCGTGGCTGCGGATATTGCCAAACAATTGGGCGTCGCGGACGCCGATGTACACAATGTGGCCGATACGCCGGCCGGCGAAGTGCAGAAATACGACCTGCTCGTGCTGGGTTCTTCGACGTGGGGCGCAGGCGAATTGCAGGACGACTGGTACGGCTTTTTGGATCAGCTGAAGGCGCAGGATCTGAGCGGTAAAAAGGTGGCGCTTTTCGGCTGCGGCGACAGCGGTTCCTATCCCGATACGTTCTGCGATGCCGTCGGGCTGATTTACGACGGCTTGCAGCAGAGCGGCTGCACGTTCGTCGGAGCCTATGCGCCCGAAGGGTATGACGAAACAGGTTCGCTGGTCTGCCGCGGCGGAAAGTTCGTGGGACTTGCCGTCGATGAAAGCGCGCCCGACAAGACCGACCGGCGGGTTGCCGCATGGTGCGAACAGATTAAAAACGAGTAACGATGAGCGCCGAGGAGTTCAGCCGTTACGATTCGATGAAGCTGTTCCTGCACCAGATTTACGAGTTCCAGAAAGGTGTACGGAGTCTGGTGCTCTGCACGATGTGCCGCACCTGCGCTTCTCTGCTCTCCGAGCGGCTGGAAAGGCTGGGTATCGCTTACCGGATTCAGTCGGTGACCGACAGCAAGGTGAATCTTTACTTCGGCAACCGCATGTGTCTGGAGACCGTGGCGACATTCATCCACAAGCCGCTCAACGAACTCTCCGCCGAGGAGGATTTCATGCTCGGCGCGATGCTCGGCTACGACATCGCCGGGCAGTGCGAACGTTATTGCAAACGAAAGTCTCCGGGTGTTTCATCAGAACAAGCGGCGGTCAACTGACCGCCGCCTATTCCTTCCTGATCTGCGCCGTGAACGAATCCCCCGCGCCGACACCGTCGGCCACTTCGACGTGCGGCGTGGCGACGTACGACATGCCGTCCGGAGTGAATACATGGCTTCCGACGGCGCCGCAGGTGAGTATCACGGTACGGAGTCCGTATTTTTCGAGCAGGTCGCGGCACTGCGCCTGTATGCCGAACATCCGGCTTACGACGGTCAACTCCTCGTCGTTTGTTTTCAGAATATTGCTGCGGCAGAGCGAGTCGTGGACCACCTCCGACGAATAGAAATGCTGCCGCAGGTTGATGTCGAAGATCTTATAATGTCCCGCTGCGCAAAAAACGGAACCGCGGAAAAGCCACAGTCCCGATTCTTTGCCGTTGCTCTCCGTTATTCTGTTTCGAAATCATGCGACAGCTTATGTCCGTTCTCATCGACACGCAACGATACCAGATGGAGATGCTCTCTGGAAATGTCATTATGCTTGAAAACAATATAAGGTTGATCTCCATATCCCATACGTTCCATATACTCCTTGGCGGTTTCCCGTAACTGTTCGCCTGTCAGTTTGTCTTCGGGCGAAGGATTCAGTAAAACATGGAATACCGTATTGGTCGTTCTGCGGTTGGCTTCGAAGTATGGCCGGAAACTATCCATACAAGCGTCGATATCCATTCGCCCGTGTTTATCGAACGGTTCGAGTATCTTCTGCCAGAGGAGCACTTCGGCTTCATCCTTATCCACTTTCTCCTTGTTATAATACAACGCTCCACTGGGCGAGGGGCGCGATCTTATATTCGCAACCATTCCTTAGCTTGTTTGGCAAGGTTCAGTATCTTGATACTAAAGGCTTTCAATTCCCTCGTCCGCTGTTCCAATGCCGCGATTTGTTTGGGGATTGCAATATTGGAAAAGTGCGAATTGACAGCTTTTACAATCTGATTATGTAGGCTAAGTACCCGGCGCCTTGTCATATTTCTATGATAGGTTTCCCAATACTCGCCTCCGAACCGGACGTACATCTTCCAGCGTATCCGGCTCTCCGCTAATATTGTCAGTCTAAAACGTTCCATGATGTATCTTTTGATGACAGCTTCCGCAAACGGCCATAGCCTTACGCCGTCTGGCAATCATCAGTTTTTCCCAATTCTCCTTGCCTTTCAGTTCTCCGAGTTTACGCACATGGTGCATAACCAGATTGTCCGTAGCACCGCACAACTCGCATTTCCGAGCTTTCAGCCTGTCTATAAGGCTTGTGGTGCTGACGCCGGGCATTGGATTCGGGCATCTGTCAATCGACCGATCATAGGAAGGTCTTTTTCTTTTGAACCCTTCATTGTATAGGCGACGTTCTTTTGCTTTGCCGTTTTTTACCGTATACCCGACTGTAAAGACTCCGTTGCGTTTGTATTTCCGGCAAATTCGTCTTACCGTGGTTCGGTATTTCCCGGCAAAGGTTTTGTACATACTGTACTGCATGATGTAGTGAAAAGTGTTCAGTTCAGAAGCGTTGTTAGCTATCGAGTAATAGTTGTAAAACCCTCTGATCTCGGCATTGTAACTGTCAAGGATTTCAAGGTCGTCATTATTGATCAGTTCCGACCGGTGCTTGGGAATCCATTGCTCGTGCCCGTTATGATAGCTGAATTTCAGCACGCCGAGTTCCAGCAATTTTTTCTTTATTACTTCGGTCGTTACCTTTAATCTGACCTTGTTTCCATACACACGGGACAGGCTTCCCCGTTTGTTCCGTTTTTGCAGGTTCGACTTGCGGACAGTCACCTCATATCCAAGGAATTTTGCAGGCTTTTCAGTATGAGTGACGAGCGTTTTCTCGTCCGATAGTTCCAATGCCAGTCTGTCTGCAAGGAAACGCTTTATATCGTCCTTGATCTTTACGGCATCTTCTTTACTGCCGATAATTCCAATGAGGAAGTCGTCGGCATACCTCACATATTTAAGCCTCTTGAAGTTTCCGTCCATAGGTGCGAAGCACGGCATCGCGGATCGGGTTTTGTCTATCTCTTTAAGCCGGTTAACAAGCACTTTTCTTTCTACATCATTTGTCGCTGTTTTGAGTTCACGCATAACCAGCCTCTTTTGGTAAGTGAGAGCTTCGTATTCACGGCACGCTCTTACCCTGTTACCCCTGTCGAATCCGGTGGCATATTCTTTCATGTACTTATCCAGCTTGTCCAAGTAAATGTTCGCCAGTACCGGACTGATAATTCCGCCTTGCGGCATGCCGCTGTACGTCCCATGAAATCGCCATTGTTCCAGATAACCCGCCCTGAGGAACTTCCGGATAAGCCGTATGAACCGTTCGTCGGAGATACGTTCCTTTAAGATGTCGATCAGAATATCATGATTGACATTGTCGAAGAAACCTTTTATATCTCCTTCGATGAACCACTTCTTACCCGTAAAAGTCTTCTGTACGGCATTCAATGCGGTGTGGCAGCTGCGATGCGGACGGAAGCCGTGCGAAGTATCTTCAAAGTGACCTTCGTAAATAGCTTCCAGTACCATTCGTACTACCTCCTGCACCAGTTTGTCGTCGAAAGAGGGTACGCCGAGAGGTCGTGT